>ERZ773186.1273-NODE-1273-length-21424-cov-7.204595_pt1 | contig 21424 bp, 12 predicted proteins | sample MGYA00581000_ERZ773186 | MGnify/ENA primary metagenome ERZ773186 (study PRJEB29015, sample SAMEA2737752) | human gut metagenome | biome: human gut; feature: human-associated habitat; material: faeces | place: China | collected 2012 ...
ATTCTTCCAGCATTTTTCTTATCTCCTTTACCTCTTCTATATCATAACAGATACGGGGACATCACCGTGTCCCCTCTACTTTTACACAATATGACAGCTTTTACAGATCAGCACAAGCTCTACGCTCTACATCAAGTCCCTTCTTATATGTCTCCATAAATGCTTCGTATCCTGCTACGCCTTCCGGATCCGGATCAATTCTGCTTCCGGCATTGCTTCCGAATACTTTATTCTTCAGATAATCTTCCAGTTTCTCACCTTCTGCACGTTTTACCATGTACTCAGCCAGGATAGCCATTCCCCATGGTCCGCCTTCTCCTGCTGTCTCCATAACTACGACCGGTGTGTTGATCGCATCAGCCAAAACCTTCTGTCCGACACCTTTTGTCTTGAAGAGTCCGCCATGACCGAGAACAGTATCGATCTCTACACCTTCGTCTTTTGTTAAGATGTCCATTCCGACTTTGATAACACCAAGTGCTGTGTACAGATGAGACCTCATGAAGTTCGCCAGAGTGAATTTTGTCTCCGGTGTTCTTACTACCATCGGACGTCCTTTTTCTACATTTGTGATAGGCTCTCCTGCATAGTTGCCGTAAGAAAGGATTCCGCCGCAGTCAGCATCGCCTTCCAGTGCTTTATTGTAAAGTGTTCCATACATCTGGTTCATATCCACGTCTGCTCCGATAGAATCTGCGAATTCTTTGAACAGATTTACCCATGCATTCAGGTCAGAAGTACAGTTGTTGGAATGAGCCATAGCTACCAGATGTCCGGACGGAGTGGTAACCATATCAATTTCTTTATAAGGTCTGGAAAGCTCTTTTTCCAGAACGATCATGGCAAATACAGAAGTTCCTGCGGAAACATTACCCGTACGTACTGCTACACTGTTTGTGGCAACCATGCCTGTTCCTGCATCACCTTCCGGAGGGCACATCGGGATTCCGGCTTTCAGTTTTCCTGTTACGTCGAGAAGTTTCGCACCTTCTTCTGTAAGAACACCGGCATCTTCACCTGCAACAAGGGCTTTCGGCATAATATCGCGAAGTTTCCATGAGAATCCATAAGGAGCAACCAGTTCATCGAATTTATCAACCATCTCCTGGTTGTAATCTGCCTTTGTGGTATCAATCGGGAACATACCTGCTGCGTCACCGATACCGAGAACTCTCTTTCCTGTCAGTTTCCAGTGGACATAAGCCTCCAGAGTTGTAATATAATCGATATCTTTTACATGTTCCTCGCCATTAAGAATTGCCTGGTACAGATGTGCGATACTCCATCTCTGAGGAATATTGTAATTAAACAGCTCCATCAGCTTTTCACTGGCTTCCCCTGTAATATTATTTCTCCATGTACGGAATGGTACAAGAAGTTCTCCCTCTTTGTTAAATGGCATATATCCATGCATCATGGCGCTGACGCCAAATGCACCTACAGATTCCAGTTCTATGTCATATTTTGCCTTCACATCCCTTGCCATATCCTGATAACAGTCCTGAATGCCTGTCCAGATATCATCAAGGCTATATGTCCAGACACCGTTTTCATAACGATTTTCCCATTCATGACCGCCAGATGCGATTGGCTGATTTTTATCATCTACAAGTACTGCTTTGATCCTGGTAGAACCAAATTCAATACCAAGCGCTGTTTTGTTAGCGAGAATCGCTGCTTTTGCTTCTGCTGCTCCCATTTTTATGTACCTCCCTGTTTCTCTGTTATTTATGATTACAGATCATTCGACAATCTATAATCATATATTGTTTGTACACCAATATTATTGCATTTCTTTTATTGTTTTACCATGGAAATTTTACGGTTTTAACATACTTTTTATTACTTTAAACTTCTCAGGGCTGCCATCCCAGGCAGTTAATTTCAGCCTGATATGGCAGCCTCTGTATTAATTACAAAAATTATTATTTTCTGAATGCAAGTTCATTCCATCTCAGTTCATTCTTGAAATCACGAATATTTGTATCTTTATCAATGTAAACAGCTTCAATACCCATAGCTGCTGCCCAGTCACCCATCTGCTCTGCTGTCAGGTCATAGGAGAATGCTGTATGGTGGGCTCCGCCTGCAAGGATCCATGCTTCTGCACCTGTCTTAAGATTTGGCTGTGGTGTCCAGAACGCACTTCCTACAGGAAGCTTCGGCATCGGTTTCTCAACCTTCTTGCATTCCACATCGTTGATGATCAGACGGAAACGGTCTCCAAGATCGATCAGGGATGTTGCAATACCCGGGCCTGTCTTGCTTGTGAATACAAGTCTTGCAGGATCTTCTCTGTCACCCATGGAAAGCGGGCATACTTTAATGCCAATCTTACCATCTGCGACAGACGGGCATACCTCAAGCATATGAGACTGAAGGATTCCTTCTTTTCCAGGTACAAAGTTATATGTATAGTCTTCCATCATGGAAGTTCCTTTTGCATCTTTTACACCAGCTGTCATGATCTTCATCAGACGAACCATTGCAGCTGTCTTCCAGTCGCCTTCTGCACCGAATCCATAGCCTTTTTCCATAAGTCTCTGGATTGCAAGTCCGGGAAGCTGTTTAAGAGCACCCAGATCTCCAAAGTGTGTAACGATTGCCTGATAATTTTTCTCTTCCAGGAATTTCTCAAATCCGATCTCAATCTGAGCCTGAACTGCTACATGACGTTTAAATTCTTCCGGATCTCTTCCCTCAAGAAGAATATCATATTTGCTGTAGTATTCATCTACCAGCGCATCTACATCACCTTTAGCTACATCTTTTACATAATCAGCAATCTCATTTACAGGATAAGCATCAACTTCCCATCCGAATTTAATCTGTGCTTCTACTTTATCACCTTCTGTAACAGCTACGTTTCTCATGTTATCTGCTACACGACATACGCGGATATGACTGCTCTCCATGATACCAACTGCTGTACGCATCCAGGAAGCAAGTCTTTCCTGAACATCTTTATCTGCCCAGTGTCCGACAATAACTTTTCTTTCGATTCCCATTCTTGTAACAATATGACCATATTCACGACCGCCATGAGCAGACTGGTTTTCATTCATAAAATCCATATCAATGGTATCATAAGGAATCTCCTCATTAAACTGTGTATGAAGATGGCAAAGCGGTTTTCTGTATTCTTTCAGACCAAGGATCCATGATTTTGCCGGTGAGAAAGTATGCATCCATGTGATAACACCTGCACAGTCCTCATCTGCATTTGCCTCATTAAATGTTTTACGGATCAGTTCGTTTGTGATCAGTGTTGGTTTCCATACTAATTCAAATGGAAGAACACCGCTCTTGTTTAATTCCTCAACAATGATTCTGGAATGCTCAGCAACTTTTCTTAAGCACTCATCTCCGTAAAGATCCTGTGAACCTGTACAAAACCAGAACTTATAGTTTCTTCCTGTTTTCATGATAAAATTCCTCCTGGATTTATTTTTATTTTTTATTTATTTCATTTGTTTACAATATTTTTCTGCATGATCCCCGTATGATCAGTTCCGGATAAATCAGTCTTTCAACCTTACTTTCTTCTTCAGGAACTCCGTTGATCTTCTCAAGTATAAGCTCTGCTGCCATTTCTCCCAGCTTTTCCTGCGGATGAGCTATCGTTGTGATTCCGCTTCCTCGCTGAGCATACAGTGAATTGTCATAACCGGTAATGGAAATATCATCCGGTATCCTGACTCCCATTTTCTCCAGTTCTTCCATAACCTGAACAGCAATCTGATCATTGTAACAGACGATTCCATCCGGAAGCTGTCCGCTCTGTACCATTTCTTTTGCCATCAGTGCAGGTTTTACTTTCCTGTCCTCTGTATGAAACCAGACAACATCATCAGGATCATAGGCAATCCCTGACTCCTGTAAGGCCTTCACATATCCCTTGTGGCGCTCCAGTCCCTGCATATCGTCTGCCTTAAAGAAACCCTTGATCTTTTTATGTCCCAGTTCCAGCAGATATTTTGTTACAAGATAGCCTCCCTGTGCATCATCCATAAGAATATGAGGTTTATCCCTCATTTCTGAATAGATTCCCTGAATAAACACATACGGAATTTCAAATTTATCCAGATTCTGATAAAGATTTCTGTGTTTACAGATCATCTCACTTTTGCTTGGTTCAATGATCAGTCCATCAATATCTTTCTTCAGAAGTTCCTCCAGACATCTGGCCTCTTTCTGTCTGCTGTTTGCTGTGTTTTTCAGGATAATACTGTAACCGCTTTCTGAAAGGACATTATCCATTCCCTGTATCAGTCTCGGAAAAATATAATCAGAAATATATGTGGTCACTACCGCAATATTCTTTGAATTCTTTATATGGCGCATATTCTCAGAGCAATAAGTACCTCTTCCGTGAAATGCCTCTACATATCCGTCCTGCTCCAGGATTCCCAGTGCTTTACGAACTGTATGTCTACTCAGGGAATATTTCTGTGAAAGCTCGTTTTCTGAAGGAAGCTTCTCTCCCGGTCGGATAGCTCCTGACATAATATCACTTCTGAGCTGTTCCATCAGTGAGAAATATTTCGGCTTTCCATTATCTGTCATGTCTTCTTCCCTCCTGTATTTAGGATACAACTTGTACGCACGTACGAACAAGTTGTTTTTTATGCATAAATTATACAAAATATCGAGAGATTTTTCATTAGTTTTTTTCCAAAACACCTCGAGGGATAGTGATGTGTGAACAGTAACAGTTCATCCTTTACGAAAGTTACCAATATCCGATTGATTTCAACATCACTTCGGCTCAGCTTTTTCTATACCATAACATTCATGGCAAATCCCATGTACCGCCATACGTATTTCTTTATCCAGACGTGAATTACAGGTGATCAGAGTCACCATTCTCTCCCTTTCATCAGGCTCTACTCCTGTGTCATACATGGAATTATTTTTCAATATAGATAATTGTCTCCTGTATGCAGGACTGGATAACTTGTATCCATATTCAAATGCCGGGCTTTGGGAAGATGCCTGTTCCACAGAAAAAATTTTGTACAGAAACTTTCTTTTTGGTGTTGTGATCTCAATTTCAGGACATTTTTTCAGAAATTCAGGCTGTTCATAACGGTTCAGATTTGCAAACATCATATTACCTTCTATATTATGCCCGTAAAGAATACTGTGGGAATCTGTAAAATTCTTTTTTATGTCATGTTCCAGAAAAATACATCCAAACAGATCTTCCTCTCCTCTGAAATTATGTTTCAGGTAATATTCATCATCCGCCGCCTGAACTACAGGATAAGAAATATCGGCTCCCGGGACAGTAATCCAGGCAACTGTCTGAGAGTTGATCTTTCTTAAATTTTCCCAGGAAATCCCGAAGGATTCCCTGATTTCATCTGCATGGTTTTTGTTTTTTGATTCAGAAGATCTTCTCTGTTTTTTCCTGCGTTTTTTTTCACTGTTTTTTGTACTGCTGTCTTCATCAGTTTTTTTGCCATCTGCCAATAATCCGGCACCTTCTCTGTTCTTCACCCCTGCCATTTGGGAAAGCTCTGCATATTCCTGCCTTGCTGCAAGATTCTGTTCATAACTTTTTATATAGAAGCCGGCACAATATATAAGAAGCCCAATTGCTGCTATGATCATACTTACTGCAAATGTTCTGAGTTTTTTCATTTCCGCGGCATACCCTTTATATTTCTTTTCCCGGAAACAGTTCTTCTGTAGATCACCACACCTCCTGTCAGCAGTCCCATTCCGATAAGTCCAAGAACAGCCATCATTTTAAACGGTCTGACATCTCCTGTTTTAGAACTTCCTGCCATGGAACCACCCTGATAGCTTCCGTATCCACCGGTATATCCACCCGAATTTGCGTAACTGCTGCCTCCGCTTCCGGAAGTTGTGCCTCCATTATTTCCACCATTGTAAGATGCTAACGGTGCTTTCGTCGGTACAGGAGTCATTTTCGGGCAGGTTCCCGGTACAGATGGTGTTGGTGTGGCTTTTGGCTGCTCCGTCGGTTTCGGTACTTCTGTAGGTTTTGGTGTCTCTGTCGGCTTTGGTGTTTCTGTTGGTTTCGGTGTTGCAGACGGTGTTGGTGTGGCAGTCGGTTCTGCTTTTGCTTTCACATATGCCTCCTGCTGTGCGGTAATTTCCGGTGAAATATCACCTCTTGCTTTCGCTGTGTTTACAATTTTTTCAGGCTCTGTGCTTTCTGTTTTAAATACCATTTCATAGCAGACTTCAATTTTATCCATATCTGACAACGATGCTCCTGTCTGAATTACAAATCCTGTATCATCTGCCTCTATTTTGGCATCTTTCAGTTCTATACCGTTTTTCTTCACAAAAATGCTGTCTTTTACAATGGAAGCCCCTTGGGTTTCCAGTTTATCTTCGATAACAATATTCTGATCTGTGACATCCTCACGCAGTTGTCTTACTGTCAGTTTATAGTATCCTTTCTCACCGGACGCATACTCTTTCTTATCTGATTCCTTCACAATTTCCAGAATCGGACTGTGTACCTCTGTCTCTGCTTCCCCGGTTGCAGGTATCTTTTCACTGCTGTCTGCAACTGCAGTATTGTGCACTTTCTGTCCTGCCAGGGCTGCATCAATCACTGCTGCCTGATATTCCACGATCATACTTTTCTGTTCCTGACAGTCCAGAGGATTATACATTACCTGCTCAAAAAGACCGCCTTTATCATTATCGCAGATACTATATCTGCTATCCCTGACCAGTGTCCTGCCTGTTGACATCAGGAAAGTATTATCATCATTGATCTGTACATCAGCATCTGCCACATTTCCTTTCTCATCCATCAGAATCACCGAATCCTTCAGAAGACGTACTCCCTGAGTATCGATCACATCCTGCAAAGTAACATTACGCGCCACACATCCGGTCTGCTCCTGTGTCAGGACAATGCGGTATGTAATAATATCACCATATTTGTAAAATGGTTTGTCCGTCGTCTTCTCTACTTTAAGAACAGGCGAGTTCACCCAGATTTTTGAGGAGTCCTTTACTTTCTGTGCATTATCTGCATACGCCTGTGCTGTATTTACAATCTCCATCCCATTTACGCTTTCCTGCGCAGTACAGCGGAAATTAACAGTCACAGGTGTCTGATACGGAAGATCTGAAATCGTCACGATCCATCCGGTTCCCTGACGTGTAACCTGACAGCTGACCGGTTTTTCCACTGTTTCTTTATAATTTTCCGGATTCAGCTGATTTCCTGCATCATCAGTTCCTGCCACCGGATTCTGAATAACAGCCGGAACACCGCTTACAGTAACAGCATCTTCAGCTCCGTCCAGAGCCAGCCCTTCAGGAAGGGAAAGATCACTGATCACAAGATTTCTTGCGATAGATCCCTTCTGAAGATTATTAACCGTAACCTGATAATTCACCTGTTCTCCTACCCGAAATTCATTTTCCGCACGTCCGTCCCCGGCTGCCAGATATGGATTCTGAAAACTTTTCTCAATAGAAAGAACTGCTGTATTTACATACACTTCTGCGTCATCCTGCGAAACAGGGGCATTCTGCGCCTGCACATTGGCAACATTAATGCTTTCCATTCCATTTGCCGCTTCCGTAACTGTGCAAAGGAAAGAAATCATAACCGGAGTATTTGCCGGAAGATCTGAAATGTTCAGTCTCCATCCGCTTCCCTCCTGAAGAAATTCATAATTCACCGGTTTCTCTGATGTCTCATTATAAAATTCCGGATTGAGCTGGTTCAAAACATCTTTGGTCCCTGCTGTCAGCTGCGTAATATTCTGTGGGATTCCGCTTACCGATACATCCTCTGCCGATGAAAGCGCAAGTCCTGCCGGCATACCGGTATCCCAGACAGTTACGTTCCGGGCCACTGTACCTGCTTTTTTATTCTCCACCACCACATTGTACTGTACCTGTTCTCCGACCTGCCATTCATAATGATCTGCAGATTTCTCAATCCAGAATTCTCCTGAATTTACATATACTTCTGCATCATCAGATCTCTCATCTGTATTAGCAGCTTTTACAGTTGCTGCATTTACGCTTTCGTGTCCATTTGCCTCTTCCTGTGCGATACAATGGAAAATAATCGTTACAGGCTGACTGTATGGCACATAAGAACAATAAAAGGAAAATCCGTTCTCATCTGCATTCAACTGAGAATCCACAGGTCTCGCTTCATATGCCTGTCCTGTTTTCTTATCCGGTACGGGATAGTTTACCTGTTGCTGAACTCCCAGTACTTCCATGCTCTGTGCACCACCTGCCAGAACCAGTCCCTGCGGCAGACCAATATCAGTAATAGTTACATCTTTTGCAATTGTTCCTGCCGTTACATTATTCACCACGATCCGGTAAGCTACCTGCTCTCCTGCCTGCCATTCATATTTGTCTGCTGTTTTATCAATTTCAAGCTGTGGACTGTTCGGCCATACTTCTGCCATATCCTTTCTAGATTCCTGTTCTCCTGTCTCAGGATTGATCAGATTATCCGCTGTTGCAGTCACAATATTTTCCCATTCCTGTCCATTGGAATCCGCAGATGCCTGACATTTAAAACGGATTGTGATCGTCTCCCCATACTTCAGGGACGGACACTCTGCTTTCCATCCATTTTCTCCCTGTCCGGTAAGCGTACAGTTCTCGCCTCCCTGACTTGTCTCTACAGCATACTGCCCTTCCAGAAGCTGCAGACATGATGGAAGCTCGTCTGTAATAACAACATTTACTGCTTTTACATCCTGTTTTGTCTGAGAAACCAGAACCTCATAATCTATGATATCTCCCGTTTTCCATTCATACTGAGAAGTATTTTTCTTTACTTCCAGTTCCGGTGGAATCACACCCTTTACCCACACTGTTTCCGTATCCATTGTATCTCCGCTTCCGTTTGTACGTTCATAACTCATGGATGCATGGTTTGGTACAAGAATACTGTATCCATCCTCTGCAAGGTATTTTGAAATGTTAATTTCTGATTCCGGTCTCTGGCGTACTTTTAAAGTAAATGTGTAAGTCTGATTATCTGTAAATGCTTCATCCTGAAGGCTCTCTGCTTTGGCCCTGCAGGTCACTTTCTGTCCTTCAACAGCAACATCAAACCAGTCTGTCACTGTCTGCCCTGCATCATTCACAATACTGATTTTTGATGCATCCTCTATAGCAAGACAATCCTCAAGTATATCCTGTACCACAAAGGATTTCAGTCTATTGGGTGTCACCTCCGCCCGGATCATATACTGAAATTCCTGTCCCTGACGAATGCCAAAAGGTTTTTCTTTTGATGCGGCAGCTGCCTGTTCCCATGTACAGTTTGCCTCTCCCACACGTTTCTCAGGCGCTTTTTTCATCTCAACATCACCGAAACAATAGGATGTAAAATCAAAATATGCATATGCTTTGCAGTATTTCTGTCCTTTAAAGTTCGGACAATAACTGTTGCCTGATGGATCCAGATATTTATTTCTTGTAATCTCTGCCCATCTTTCCTGAGAACCGGCTTTTGCAATGGCATCTTCACGACTTTTATCCCATTTATCCAGTCTGAACTGATGACAGAATTCTACCGTAAAATTATCTGTATTATAAAAAAGATTCAGCCATCCTCTCGGATCATCCGGCTCAACGGAACCAAGGGGTGAGCTTACAGAATTCCCATCTACCGTCAGATAATCATTGTTTTTCAGAACATATGCATTATCCAGACTGCTGTCTGACGGAATACGGACTCCCTGTCCCGCATCAATATCACGTATGGTTCCATGGCCACTGATCGGCAGTGTTTCTTCTGTTCCATGCTTCAGAAACTGAAACTTAACCTTTGCGTATCCTACAGAATAAATAAATACACCGATACTGTTTTTGGAAAAGCCAACCATTGGATAAGCTTCATTATCTTTCCATGCAAACGTAGCTCCGCCTTTATTCTGAACAATCGATTCTGCAGTGCGCAGATCATAACGGGGTTCTGCATTCTCTACTCCCACAAGAATGAGTCTGACATCAACAATATTTCCATTTCCATCTTTTCCTACATTGTTATAACGCATCCCTGCGCTTCCGGCTTTATAGTCCGCTCCTACACGAACGCACTCTGTGTCACGTTCGCTTTTTCCATTGTCTGAAAAAGCTTCCCTGTCCAGATTATCACACCCAAAAGATTCATATGTGGTAATTCCGGGCTGAAACTTCATGTTAAAGCGATAACCATAATCTACCACCTTGTCACTGTCCCATGTTTCTACAGTTAACGGTGCCGCCTGAGTTACACAGACAGGCACAAGCCCCAGAATTGCCTGCAGAATAAAAAGCATTGCAAGCAGCAAAGCTCCAAGGCGTTCTTTCAGTTTGAAATTGTGTTTCATTTTCCGTCTCCTTTCCGAACAAAAAATATAAAAATGAATGTGGGATTTTTCCCTGCACCTGGCAGGATTAAAGAATAGAAATAAGTTGAGATTGTATGATTATAAATATTCAAGGGGAATTAATATCGTGAAACAAGAACGTTTACACTTAAGATTTTAAGATTCTGCGCAGGGTTCCTTTTCTGAAACCCTGCATAGATTTTCATTGATCATTTCTTTTCTTCAGCCATGAAAGAAAATAAAGAATAATTGCAAGAATAATAAAAAACGGAATCGCAACTCCGATTATCAGTATCAGTAAAATAATTATAACAGCCGCTGCTGCAATAACAACAGCCCTGCCATGCCAGGTAGAAAGATCGATTACTTTTTTCCATCTTTTCTCCTGCTGATGAGGAAACTCTGTCTCATTGCCATAACTGCTTCCGTAAGAAGAATACTCTCCGTAATCTTCCTGTGTACTTCCATCATCTGTATCGATCAGAGTTTTTGCTATCAGATGTGGATCTCCCAGTTCCTGCAGTACCTCCTGCTCTGAACGTCCGCCACGTACCTGAGACTGTATATAATCTTCATAATACCTGATATGTGCTGCTGCTTTGCCCTCCTGCATCTGACCGGCAAGCTGGCTTCTCAGGATTTCCAAAAATTCTTTTCTGTTCATCTTCTACACTCCATTTTGCCAGAAATACATGTCAAAACTCTACTGCTCGCTCCGTTATCAGTAACGTTCGTACTCTTATTTTACCATATATACTACAGGTAGCAACTAATATAATCATAAACTTTTTATGAAATTCTTATAAACTCAGTTACTGTTCACTCCGTTCTCAGTAACTGAGCCAAAATTCATTCCAGATTGCCTGCGGCAATGGAATTTTGGCTTGTATGTCATTTCCCGACAATTTTTGCATACATCTCCGGTCTGCGGTCTCTGAAAAGTCCCCAGTTCAGTCTGTCTGCCTTTAATGCATCCAGGTCAAAAGTGCTTACAAGCACCCCCTCTTCCCCTCCGGGCAGTTCTGCACAGAGAGCACCTGTGTTGTCTGTGATAAAAGAAGAGCCGTAAAAATTAAGAGCAGATTTCTGCATTCCGTTTTCCGGACATGGCTCCACTGTTTCCTCACCGATTCTGTTGGCAGCGATCACAGGGATCAGGTTGGAGGCAGCGTGTCCCTGCATACATCTTCTCCAGTGTTCCATGCTGTCACATTCCAGGATGGGTTCACTTCCGATGGCAGTGGGATAAAAGAGAAGCTCTGCGCCCTGCAGTGCCATACATCTTGCCGTTTCCGGGAACCACTGATCCCAGCAGATTCCAACTCCAATGGTTCCAAATCTGGTATCAAAAACCTTAAAACCGGTATCTCCCGGTGTGAAATAGAATTTTTCCTGATAATAATGGTCATCCGGAATATGTGTTTTCCGATAAATACCGAGATTCTTCCCATCTGCATCCAGAACCGCAATGCTGTTATAGGTATTATTGACCTCTTTTTCATAAAAACTGACCGGGATCACAATCCCCAGCTCTGCCGCTACCCTGCTGAAATGACGCACTGCAGGGTTTTCCTCTGCAGTCTGCGCATATTCATAATACTCATATCTGCGCTCCTGGCAGAAATAGGGCCGTTCAAAAAGCTCCGGAAGAAGAACAATCTCAGCTCCCTTTGCTGCTGCCTGACGCACCAGTTCCTCTGCATGGGCAATATTTTTCTCCACACTTTTACTGCATTTCATCTGAACTGCTGCCACTGTTACATTTCTCATCCTGTCTGTTCCTCCTGCTCCTGTTTACATAAGTAAGTTTTTTCATAACTTTCAGGTAATACCCCTCAAACACATGACTCTCAAAGTTTTTCTGCATCAAGGTCAGATATTTTTTCCGGGAATCTGCTGGGTAATACAGTGAATATTTCCACCGCCGACAATGATGGCTCTGGCATCAATGGGATAAATCCTTCTTTCAGGAAAACACTTCTGCAGAATCTCCACTGCCCTTTTGTCATTTTCATCCCCAAATTGTGGAAGGATGATCCCTCCATTGGAAATATAGAAATTCACGTAACTGGCAGCCATCCGTTCTCCTGCTTCCCGTTCGTCTTCTCCCTCTTCAAACACAAAGCCATCCACATCTTCCTGGGTAAGGCAGACCGGTTTCTGAGGAATCGGAAGCTTATGAATCTTAAATTTTCTGCCTTTTGCATCTGTTTCCTGTTCCAGCACCTTCAGATCAGCCAGAGACATGGCATACTGCGGATCTGTCTCATCCTCTGTCCATGCAAGCACAACCTCTCCGGGCCTTACAAAAGCGCACACGTTATCCACATGCTCATTGGTTTCATCCTGATAGATTCCACATGGAAGCCAGATAATCTTGTGGACACCGAGCCAGTACTTCAACTGTTCCTCTATCTGTTCCCTGCTCATCTGAGGATTGCGTCCCTGACTCAGAAGACAGGCCTCTGTAACGATCAGAGTCCCCTCTCCGTCAGAATGGATGGAACCGCCCTCAAGCACAAAAGGTCTGGCATCCAGACATGGACAACCAAGAGTCCTGCAGATAAAGGCAGCCACCCTGTCGTCCTTCTCCCAGTTCCGGTAAAGTCCGTCAAAGTCTCCTCCCCAGGCATTAAACTGCCAGTCAACTCCACAGACCGCCCCTTTCTCATCCAGAACCATGGTTGCTCCCACATCTCTGGCCCAGGCGTCATCTGTCTCGCATTCCAGCAAAGTCACACCGGAAACATTCCCAAGCTGATTCTTTGCATTCTCCATCTGAGCTTTGGAAACCAGCATATACACCTTTTCGCTCTCTCCAATAGCCTCTGCAACTTTCACAAATGCTTTCTGTGCTTCCCTTGCCCCATAATTCCAGGAACCGGGACGTTCCGGCCAGATCATCACACATCCCTCATGAGGCTCAAATTCTCCGGGCATACGATATTTTGTTCTGTTCTTCTCTGTAACTTCCATGTCTGTCTCCTTTTCTTTGATAACCCGGCAGATATCAGGAAAGCCGGCTCTTAAAGTCTTCGTATCCGAAATGTCTGATAACCTCACACTCTCCGTCCTCATGCATAACCGCAATATCCGGCAGCGGCATACCGTTAAATGTATTATTCTTCACCATAGAATAAATCGCCATATCCATAAAATACAGCTTGTCCCCGATCCGGATCTCTCTGTCAAAGGAATAATCTCCGATCACATCTCCTGCCAGGCAGGTGCAGGAAGATAAGCGGTAGGTATATGCCTTCTCCCCTGCTTCCCCGCTGTCCTTAAGAGGCGGACGATAGGGCATTTCCAGCACATCCGGCATATGGCAGGCTGCAGAAGCATCCAGAACCAGCGTTCTGATCTCATTTTCCACAATGTCCATAACCTCTGTCACCAGATATCCGGCATTCAGGGCAACAGCCTCCCCGGGCTCCAGATAAATATCCAGATCATAGGTTTCCTTCATATGCTGAATACATTTTTCCAGGAGCTTTACATCATAATCCTCTCTGGTAATATGATGTCCGCCGCCCATATTCAGCCAGGAAACCTCAGACAGAAATTCTCCAAACTTCTCCTCTACCGCCTGCAATGTTTTCTCCAGATCATCCGCATTCTGTTCGCAGAGAGTATGAAAATGCAGTCCGTCGATCCATTTCAGACATTCCCCGTCAAAGTTCTCTCTGGTAACCCCCAGCCTGGAACCCGGCGCACAGGGATCATAGATCGCATGATCCCCCTGAGTGGAGTATTCCGGATTAATACGGAGTCCCAGACTGGCTCTGGTACACACATCTTTAAATTTCTTCAGCTGTGCTGTGGAATTAAAGATAATATGGTCACAGATATGATCCAGTTCCTCTATATCTTCTGTACGGTAAGCAGGGGAAAAAACATGATTCTCTTTCCCCATCTCTTCATATCCAAGCCTTGCCTCAAACAGACCGCTGGCAGTGGTACCTGCCAGATATTTTCCGATCATGGGATACAGGGCAAAGCCGGAAAACGCTTTCTGCGCCAGAAGGATCTTACACCCGGTATCCTCCTGGACTTTTTTCAAAATCTCCAGATTCTCCCGCATCTTCTTCTCATCGATCACATAGCAGGGAGTTTGCAGTTGATCAATCTTCATTGGCTTTCCAGACCTTTACCAGTTCAGGATCTTCGCAGACTTTCCATGGAAGTCCCCATTTGTTCAGTGCTTCCATATATGGATCCGGATCAAATTCTTCCACATTAAATACACCCGGCTTCTTCCACTGTCCGGTCACTACCATCATGGAACCGATCATAGCCGGAACACCTGTTGTATAGGAGATTGCCTGGGATTCCACCTCTTTATAGCATTCCTGATGATCACATACATTATAAATATAAATACTTTTCTCTTTTCCGTCCTTAACACCTGTGAAAATACAGCCGATATTTGTTTTACCCACTGTTCTCGGGCCCAGAGATGCAGGATCCGGCAGAAGAGCTTTCAAAAACTGGATCGGCACGATCTCCTGTCCATTAAATTCCACAGGTGCGGTGGAAAGCATTCCTACATTTTCCAGACATTTCATATGTGTCAGATAACTCTGTCCGAATGTCATAAAGAAACGGATCCTCTGTACTCCCGGAATATTTTTTGCCAGTGATTCAATCTCTTCATGATGAAGAAGATACATATCCTTCTTTCCTACCTCAGGAAAATCGTAGACAGATTTAAATTCCATAGGCTCTGTTTCTACCCAATGTCCGTCTTCCCAGTAGGAACCATTTGCGGAAACCTCTCGAAGATTGATCTCCGGGTTAAAGTTTGTGGCAAAAGGATATCCATGATCACCGCCGTTACAGTCCAGAATATCAATGGTATGGATTTCATCAAAATAATGCTTCAGGGCATAAGCACTGAATACACTGGTAACACCCGGATCAAAACCGGTTCCCAGAAGAGCAGTCAGTCCTGCTTCCTTAAATTTCTCATCATAAGCCCACTGCCAGGAATAATCGAAATATGCAGTAAAGCCTTTTTCTTTACATCTCTTTTCATAGATTGCACGCCATGTGGGATCTTCTGTATCCTCTGCTTCATAATTGGCAGTATCAATATAATCCGCACCGGCTTCCAGACATGCATCCATGATGGTAAGATCCTGATATGGAAGTGCCACATTCAGGACAGCATCCGGCTTATAGGCTCTGATCAATTCTGCGACCTCTGCTGCATTATCCGCATCTATCTTTGCTGTCTCAATTTTTGTCTTCGTTGTACTTTCAATCTTCTCTTTGAGTGCATCGCATTTTTCCTTTGTCCTGCTTGCGATCATAATCTCTGTAAAAACATCGCTATTCTGACAGCATTTGCGAATTGCCACTGAAGCTACCCCACCACATCCGATTACCAATAATCTGCTCATAAACTGTTTTCCTCCTCTTCCAGTAAATCTTCTACATATTTTGGAAGCATAAATGCTCCTCTGTGAAGGTTTGTTGTATAATACCATGTTTCTATATTAAGATTATCAAACCTCTCCGGCCTGAAATCTTCCAGTGGATGATATTTCTTTGATGCAAATCCAAAAAGCCAGTATCCCGAGGGACAGGTAGGGATATGTGCCTGATAAACCCTGCTCACCGGAAATGACCGGAAAACCTTTCTGTGCATCTTTCTGCATTCCACCTCATCCTCATCATAAAAAGGACTTCCATGCTGATAAACCATGATTCCGTCATCTCTGAGAGCCTTATAACAGCTTCCGTAGAATTCCTTTGTAAAAAGTCCCTCTGTATGTCCCAGCGGATCTGTGGAATCATTGATGATCAGGTCATATCTGGCCTTTTTATTCCGCAGGAACCGAAGGCCGTCTTCATAATAAATGTTGACTCTCTCATCCTTCAGTCCCTGGGCAATATCCGGAAACATCTCCGCACATACATCCACAAACATTTTATCGGATTCCACCACATCAATGCTCTCAATCTGTGGATAATGGATCAGTTCTCTGGCAACTCCACCGTCACCGCCGCCGATGATCAGAACATTTTTTACATTGGGATGTACTGTCATTGGCACATGCGTGACCATTTCATCATAAATAAATTCATCCTTGTCAGAAAATACGATCTCACCGTCCAGAGCCACAAATCTTCCAAATTCTTCAGACTCAAACACATCGATTCTCTGAAATTCACTTTCCCCTGAAAATAACTGTCGGTTAATCCGGACAGAAAGCTTTACATTTCCTGTATGGAACTCGGAATACCATAATTCCATGATCAGATACCCCCTTTCAGGACCTGAAGATGTTCTACCTTCGGATCCTCCATTCCCTGCATGGAACAGCCTTTGTCTCTTGCATAAAGAATGTATTCTACAATTTCCTGTGTCACCATTTCCCCAGGAGCAAGAATCGGGATTCCCGGAGGATAACACATAACAAATTCACCGCTGATCCTGCCTGCCGTCTGTTCCATGGGCAGAGATTCTTTCTCCGCATAAAATGCCTGCTGTGGAGACGCCACCACTGCAGGTGCGATATATTCCCCGGAAAGCATACCTGTGCTGTCCTTCTTATACAGACGTTCAATATCAGCCAGTGCCCCTACCAGTCTCTCAATATCCTGAAGCCTGTCTCCGATGGAAATGTAAGCCAGAATATTACAGATATCTCCAAACTCGATCTGAATATCATATTCATCTCTGAGAAGATCATAAACTTCAATACCTGCCAGCCCATTTCCCAGTGTATAAATGGAGAGTTTTGTAACATCAAAATCAAAAACACTGGTTCCATTGATCAGATCCATACCATATGCATAATAACCGCCGATCTCATTGATCTCCTCTCTGGCATACTGCGCCATCCCTGCAACCTTTTCAAAGGATTCCTCTCCCCTGAGTGCCAGATTTCTTCTGGAGATATCCAGACTGGACAACAGAAGATAAGAAGCACTTGTGGTCTGAGTCAGATTGATGATCTGGCGCACTTTCTCTGCATTCATACTCTTATTCAAAAGCAGCAGCGAACTCTGTGTCAGACTTCCGCCGGATTTGTGCATGGAAACTGCCGCCATGTCAGCACCTGCCGCCATTCCGGATACAGGAAGGTTTCTGCCGAAATAAAGATGGGTTCCATGAGCCTCATCTGCCAGCACCTTCATTCCTCTTGCATGAGCCTTCTTTACGATAGTCCGCAGATCCGAACAGATTCCATAATAGGTAGGGTTATTTACAAGAACTGCCACCGCATCCGGATTCTCATCCATAGCCTTCTCCACCTGACTGACTTCCATGCCAAGGGAAATGCCCAGCTGCGCATTCACCTCCGGGTTTACATAAACCGGAATTGCACCGCACAGTACCAGGGCATTGATGGCACTTTTATGTACATTTCGCGGCAGAATGATCTTATCCCCTGCCTTGCAGACAGACAGGATCATGCTCTGCACTGCAGATGTGGTTCCTCCTACCATAAGGAATGCATGCGCTGCGCCAAAAGCATCTGCTGCAAGCTCCTCCGCTTCTCTGATCACCGAAACCGGGTGGCAGAGATTGTCCAGCGGCTTCATAGAATTAACATCCAGCCCCACACATTTCTCTCCCAGCAACTGTGCAAGCTCCGGATTTCCTCTTCCTCTTTTATGTCCCGGCACATCAAAGGGAACGACTCTCTTCTTTCGGAAACGTTCCAGTGCTTCATATATGGGCGCATGCTGTTGTCTTTCATAATCCATTTGACATGTTCCTCTTTTCCTGTCGTCATGTACCGGCAAATACAGTTCTATCATTCAGCAATTGTATACTGCCTCAAACCGGCACAATGATTCAATTATTTCTCTATATATTTGCTATATCTGCACAAAAAAAGAAGCAGATAAGTTCATTCACCATCTGCTTCTCTCATGATCTATAGAATTTCTCAGGCTCTGTCTCTTTATATACTGACCGGATTTCCCGTATAAATCCGTCTGTATCCTGTGCCTGTTCCCGTATTCTGAAATATTCATGACTGCTGTCGTCTTCAATCGCTGGCAAATATATGCTATGCTCTTATTGACCGTTTCACAAGATGATGTGTGCTTACGCACTGATTATTATAAAGTAATCAACTTATAAAATTTGAGCTTCTAACTCAATCAATAATGTGGTGTCTCCCACCCGGCAACTGCCCCGCCTGTCCGTATGGCTTAACATTCAGAAACTGTCTCTGAATGTGAGCAAATATTTGCATGAAAACGATAGTGTCTTTTCATACTAAAGATGAGAATAACATATCTTCTGAACTGTTGTCAATTCCATTTTCCATATTTTGCACAGTCTTTACCCGCTTTTTATATTTTCTTCATTTATCAGGGAAAACTGTGTCTATTTTTTAACAATTTCTTCCCTTGAGAAAACGTATTTTCTTTCATTACCAGGGATTACGATTCTCTTCTCTTATCAATTTGCACAACTTTTATCCAGTTTACTCACATTTTTTGACGTTTCAACAAAAATTTTCTTGACATTTTTTTCTCAAAATGATATATTGTATTCATCAATTGAAAGAACCTTCGAGTACTGACGGAAAGAGTGGAGTGCAAACCACGTGGAGTCGGAGGTTTGTGGGAGCCGACCGTCTGGGCAGTATTTGAAATATTCAGATACTGGCCTTTTTTTATAACTTTCAGGGCAGAAATCAGGAATACCAGGCAGACCGGCCAATACTTCTTTCAATTAATAATTGTTGCTGATCGCGGAGTGAACAGCAACAGAAGTTTTTCATGTTATGCGGAAACGAAAGGAGAAAAACAATTATGGGATTCAAATCAGACATTGAAATTGCACAGGAATGCGAGATGCTTCCAATTACTCAGATCGCAGAGAAAGCAGGTATTGACGACAAATATCTGGAGCAGTACGGAAAATACAAAGCAAAAATCGACTACAATCTTCTGAAAGAAAGTGATAAGAAGGACGGAAAATTAATCCTCGTTACAGCTATCAACCCAACTCCAGCAGGAGAAGGTAAAACTACTACTACTATAGGTGTAGCTGACGGTTTACAAAAATTAGGTAAAAACGTATTAGTTGCATTAAGAGAACCTTCTCTAGGACCAGTATTTGGTATCAAAGGTGGGGCAGCAGGTGGAGGATATGCACAAGTTGTTCCAATGGAAGATATAAACTTACACTTCACAGGTGACTTCCATGCAATAGGAGCTGCAAACAACTTACTAGCTGCAATGGTAGACAACCACATACACCAAGGAAATGAACTTAGAATAGATCCTAAGAGAATAACTTGGAGAAGATGCGTAGACATGAATGATAGACAGTTAAGAAATATCGTTGATGGTTTAGGTAAAAAAGGTGATGGGGCTGTAAGACAAGATGGATTTGACATAACAGTTGCATCAGAAATAATGGCAGCATTCTGTTTAGCTGACGATATAGCTGATTTAAAAGTAAGATTAGGTAGAATAATAGTTGGATACAGCTATGAAGGAGAACCAGTAACAGCTAAACAATTAAAAGCTAATGGAGCAATGGCAGCATTATTAAAAGATGCATTAAAACCAAACTTAGTACAAACATTAGAAGGAACTCCAGCATTTGTTCATGGTGGACCATTCGCTAATATAGCACATGGTTGTAACTCAGTTATAGCAACAAGAATGGCTATGCACTTTGCAGACTATGTAGTAACTGAAGGTGGATTCGGCGCTGACTTAGGTGCTGAAAAATTCTTAGACATTAAATGTAGAATGGCTAACTTAAAACCTGATGCAGTTATAATAGTTGCAACAGTTAGAGCATTAAAATACAATGGTGGCGTAGCTAAAGCTGACTTAAACGAAGAAAACTTAGAAGCATTAGAAAAAGGTATACCAAACTTATTAAAACACGTTGAAAATATAACTCAAGTTTATAAATTACCAGCAGTAGTAGCTATAAACGAATTCCCAACTGATACAGAAGCTGAAGTTGAATTAGTTAGAAAGAAATGTCAAGAATTAGGCGTTAACGTTGCTTTATCTCAAGTATGGGCTAAAGGTGGCGAAGGTGGTATAGAATTAGCTAAAGAAGTTATAAGATTATGCGATGAACCAAATGACTTCCAATTCTGCTACCCAGACGAATACTCATTAAAAGAAAAAATAAATGCAATAGCAACTAAGATATATGGAGCTGACGGTGTAGATTATACTCCAGAAGCAGAAAAAGAATTAGCTAACTTAGAAAAAATAGGCTTTGGTAAAGTTCCTGTTTGTATGGCTAAAACTCAATATTCATTAACTGACGACCAAACTAAATTAGGTAGACCAACTGGATTTAGAATAACAGTTAGACAAGTTACAATATCTGCAGGTGCAGGATTTGTAGTTGCATTAACTGGTGAAATAATGAAGATGCCAGGACTTCCAAAAGTTCCAGCAGCAGAAAAAATCGATGTTGATGAAAACGGAGTAATATCTGGATTATTCTAGGTAGTAATTTAATATATATATCAGTGTGTAAATGTATTATAATATTTATACATAGTGACAAAAGGATTTAATCAAGAGAATAGTGTGCTAATGCACACTATTCTCGGTAAAACCTAAAATTAGAAGGAGATATATAAATGGAAAAAATAGCTGAAAAAAGTTGTATAGGTTTTGTAGATGTGCTAGCATCTAAAGCCCCAGTTCCAGGCGGTGGTGGAGCTGCTGCATTAGTTGGAGCTATAGGTATGGCTTTAGGTAGCATGGTTTGCAATTTAACAACAGGAAAGAAAAAATATGCACAATATGAAGAAGATATACAAGCTATATTAGGAAAAGCTAAAATATTACAAGATCAATTATTAGATATGATTGATAAAGATGCTGAAGGATTTTTCCCACTTTCTCAAGCTTACGGTTTACCAGCTAATACTGATGAAGAAAAAGCTGCTAAAGAAGTAGAATTAGAAAGATGCTTAAAACTTGCATGCGAGGTTCCTTTCAAAATAGTTGAGCTTTGCAATGAAAGTATAAAATTACATGAAGAATTAGTAGATAAAGGTTCAAAACTTGCTATAAGTGATGTGGGTTGTGGTGTTCAAGCTCTAAGAGGAGCTATA
>ERZ773186.1282-NODE-1282-length-21369-cov-21.545322_pt1 | contig 21369 bp, 10 predicted proteins | sample MGYA00581000_ERZ773186 | MGnify/ENA primary metagenome ERZ773186 (study PRJEB29015, sample SAMEA2737752) | human gut metagenome | biome: human gut; feature: human-associated habitat; material: faeces | place: China | collected 2012 ...
TGTTTCTAATTATAAGTGAAATATATTTATTCTTATTTCGAACTCACGTTATTTATTTCCCTTTCGGACTTTATCTGGCTCCGTACTGTGGATATACGTTGAGTTTGTTGGTTGGTTTTGTACTCTTTTTGTTGCAAGTACAGTTCTGCAAGTGGTGGTTGAAAGGACATAAGCAGGGACCGTTAGAGAGTCTTTGGCATAAATGGACCTGGATGTATTCCAAAAAATAAGGAACTCTGGGCAGGAGTTGCATATGCTATACGGAAGAGAGGAAAAGGCAAAAAGTAATTTGTCTTTTCCTCTCTTCCGTATAGGGACTGATTCTTGTTTCCCAAGTTTCCCGAATATCATAAAAAGGATATCAGTTCAGGATTATAATCAATTGTTTTTGCCTTCTATCTGAATTTGAATTGCTTGTCCTGTACGTTGCAGACATTCTATAAAAATAGAAAGATGATTGGTCTTTTGCATCAACTCACATATAATTTCCTTTTCTTCTGTGCACCAAGGTTCATAAGCACGTGGGAAAGTTTCACGTTGTTTATGGATATAAGGTGGAAGGACTGTTTTCTGAATGCCTAACTCTTGGACTTTTTGTTTTATACGGCAAATATCTTCTTCTGTACAATCATTAAAAGATTCTTTTGTAAAGAACCCCGGATATTTTTGGTCAATGTCAAGATTGATTGTAGGCTTAGATAGGGATTGAAAGGTTTTTTCTCTGCTTTCTAGTTCCTTTATCAGATTGTTGATGTACTCATCGGCTTGAACAGATGATACAACTATGGAACATTCGTGGCGGGAGTATTCTTTATGGCGGTTGGCGGATAACCAGTTGAAAGAACCCTCTATAAGTGTATGGTTATCAATGGCCAATGATTTATTGTGGATACCTTTTACTTCAATGAGGGTTGCGCCATTTTCTATTAATATGTTCCGTCCCTCTTCGGCACGGCTGAGCAACTGATTGGTTTTCGTATCATAATCTAGAGACGAATCGGTGTAGACTGTGACATCCACTCCTCGTTGTACCGTGTGGCGTATCAGCGGAACCAACTGGTCGTTTTCTATGGCGTGGATAGATATGAATGGAGATACAATCAGCAGGCGGTGTCTTGCTTTTTCAAAAGCTTGGTGCAGAACCTGGATATGCTCTTCTGTGGTGGACAGACGAAGGGTGGGGTGGTAGGTGCACAGCGGAACTTCCTGTTGGTAAATAAAGTTGTTGGAAATCTCGTTGGATGGATCATCGAAAAGCCATTTAGCCATATTTCCTACCGGGGTGTTTTCTTCCGGATGGAAAATATTCATGTTGCCAAAAACAATGAAATGATGCTGAGCGCGCGATATCGCTACATTGAGCATATTGTATTTTCCATCACGCTCCATAAAAAGAGAATGGTCTTCGGGAGAGTTGACTGTTGAAAAAAGAACAATCGGACATTGGGCACCTTGCAGGGAATGTACTGTGCCGATGATCATATCTTTATATTTCTCATTTCCTGATATTTTTTGTATTTGATGCCGTATTTCGGCTTCTTGGGCTTTAAAAGGAGTTACTACGGCTACAATTTCATGAATAGGCTTTTTATAGGTCTTTTCCAGATTATCTTTTTCCAGTTCCAGCCAACAGACAATGGCTTCCGCTTCAGCCCGGTTGAGGCGACTTCCTGTTTTTCCAGGGCTGCTGTAACTGTTGATGTGTACATATCCTTTGGAAGGGAGGGACTTGTATTTTACTTCGTTACCTTTTTTAGGAAGTAACCTGCCGTGGTAAACATAATCATTGCAATAGGCAATAATGGAATCTACGCATCGTCTGTGTTCGGTCAGAAAAGCTCCTTTTTCACCTTTTACTGTAAAATTACAGCTTTTACGTGCCAGTTTCATTATACTTCCGGAAGAAGAAAGGAAACCATTGTTTTCTAAAAAACGGTATTTTTCCGAGGACTGGTTGGAAACAATGCCCAGATTCTTTAAATTAATGAATGAATATTCATCAGAAATGGACCATACAGGCTCTATTTGTTGAATATCACCTACTAAAATCGCTTGCTTGGCCAAACTGAAGGAGGGAACGGCAAGTTCGGGTGAAACTTGTCCGGATTCATCTACAATCAACAGATCTATTCCATTGTATAAAGGAATATCCCATTTTCCGTTCTCCGCATAGGTCATATACTTGGGTAGAGAATGGAAAGTAGAGATGAAAACAGGCATTACGCAAGCCAAACGTTTTAATCTTTGGGTATAGGCTTCTTGTGTGCGCTGTTTGCCTTCATCGCACCTGCTTAACCGGTGAATAAACTCGGCTTCCCGATAATGTATGGCATACCAGAACATTTGATACCGATAGCTGATATCCAGCCTTACTGCCATGTCTTCTGTATAAGGTAAGTTGCCATACTCAGGGTTGGAACTTATTTTTTCGTAACGTTCTTTGAATTCTTCTGTCAAAGTCCACTGTTCTATTACTTTGTCGTAGGAGGGTAATGGCTCATGGAATTTGCGGATAAACTTCTGTAATATATTGTTTTCCTTCCGGTTTCCATATTCTGTTGTTTCGGCAGCTTGGATACAGAGAATAATCTTTTTTTGGAGGGCTTGCATTTCTTTACGGAGAAATTGCCGGCATTTTGTTTCGTCTTGATAGTTTTTCTTGAAAAAGTGATTGAAGCATTGCAGATAGAATTGTTTGTACTCTTCTTGACGTTCAGGTGTATCGTATGCTGCCGGAAATCCATCCCCTTTGGGATTGAACATCATTTTGTACTGTTGTTGCAGCTCTTTTTTCCCTGACAGATATAAGCCTAATGTATCCAGTTCGGGTAGCCAGCGGTTGGACAACCGGGGATGTGTTGTGTCATTGGTTGTTTCCGCTTTGAAATCCTTCAGGATATTGGTGATTGCCTGATTATTAGCTGAACTTGCAACTATAATTTCCGGCTCTTCCGGATTGTTTAGAATATTATGAGCAAGTCTGTTTGCGATGACAGTTTGCAGAAAAGTGGTTTTTCCTGTTCCCGGAGGACCGTTGACGACAAAAATATCAGCACATTCCGGTGTTGTGTACATTGCTAGTGTTTCGCGTTGAGATATGGACAAAGGAAAGTCGCTGCTCATTTGTGCCCAGTGTTCTTGGTTGCAATATACTTTCCGGTTAGTTGGAATAGGAAGAGCGTTAGCAGATTTTGTTTGTATTAATAAATTCAACAGGGGATGTGGAGTGGTATTGTCATCTTTTAAGAGTTTGTCATATAGTGTGATTATGGGCTGTGCCATATTGCGCTCGGAGGCTTTTATGATAATGATTTCTGGATTATCATAGTAATTCATTGTGCTGAAAGTTTTGCCGGTTGCTTTCTTGAAAAGCTGCTCGCATGCTTGCCAATAGGCCTCCCATTTTGTTTCTTCAGTGTTAAAATTGGATAGTAGTTGATCTACTTTTGAAAGAGAAGCTATAGTGCGGTCATTGGCTGCATTAGGCTCCAAAAATTTACGAATAAATATTGGGATTCTGTCTGATTCGTTCTCGCATACGGTTAGTTTGCCGTCAGGCAACATGGTGGCAGTAATCAAGAAGGGATATTCCGGTCTTTCTGATTGGGAAGTCCAGCCGTTTTCAAATTCGGGCAAAAGAATACAAGGAGCAATCATCACTTTTTGTTTTTCATTGCTGTCTTCTGCTTTCCAATCAGGGAAAATAACAGGAATACTTTTGAGAGGAATGAATTTAAGTATCTTGTCACCAATGTTTAGGGTGATTCGTGGTCCTTTGAGAGCAATAGCTTTGCGCTCTGCATCTTGAAGACAAGTTTTCCAGTATTTTAGTAAGGTCTGGTCCATTTGTTTTTACGTTTGTGTGATGGAATAATTTACAAATATAAGAAAATAGGTGAAAAGAATACGGTAATTGGAGTAACATTCCTGAATTTATGATTTTTTTACATTAAGAGGGATTGGAGATGTCGGGATAATCATAAGGATAAAAATTCATTTAAAAAAGAAATTGAGTATTAGTGTTTTTATGGTATATTTGAAGAGTGAATTTTAAAATTGGGCTTTTTGCACTATAATTTTAATCGATGAATAATACCATGAAAGAAAGATTGCTCTTCTTGATATGTTTTTTATGCATATCATTTATGTTAAAGGCGGCGGATAAGCCAGTAATTAAAATTAGTACAGAAAATGTAGACCTTATTTACCGGGTTGGTAATAATGGACGTCTATATCAAAGTTATTTGGGAAAGAGGTTGAATCATGCTACAGATATTGCCCACTTGCCGCAGGGCAGCGAAGCATATCTGACTCATGGCATGGAAGATTATTTTGAACCGGCTATTCATATAGTGCATAATGACGGCAATCCTTCTACTTTGTTAAAATATGTATCTCATACTCGGAATCAAGTGTCGCCGGGGGTAGATGAAGTAGTGATTACTATGCAGGATGATAAATATCCTGTAACTGTAAAACTTCATTATGTGGCTTACCAGAAAGAAAATCTAATAAAGACTTTCACTGAAATCAGTCATCGGGAAAAGAAACCTGTGCAGCTTCATAAGTATGCGTCTTCCATGTTGCACTTGAATCGTGCCAACTATTTCCTGACTGAATTCTCGGGAGACTGGGCCAGTGAGGCGCATGTGAAGGAACAGCCTTTGGAATTTGGTAAAAAAACGATTGATACCAAGTTGGGAGCACGTGCCAATATGTTCTGCTCTCCTTTCTTCCAACTTGCATTGGACGGAAAGTCAGAAGAGAACCAAGGTGAAGTGTTGGTCGGAACATTAGGATGGACAGGTAATTTCAGTTTTGTATTCGAAGTAGATAATAAGAACGAACTGCGTGTTATTTCGGGTATTAATCCGTATGCTTCGGAATATAGTCTGAAACCGAATGAAATCTTCCGTACTCCCGATTTTTATTTTACTTACAGTTTTACAGGTAAAGGACAGGCTAGCCGTAATTTCCATGATTGGGCCCGTAAGTATCAGGTAAAGGATGGGAACCAGACTCGTATGACTTTGTTGAATAATTGGGAAGCCACCTATTTTGATTTTGATGAAGCGAAATTGGTGAAGTTGATGGATGATGCAGTAGAACTGGGTGTGGATATGTTTTTGTTGGATGATGGTTGGTTTGCCAACAAGTATCCGCGCAGTGGTGATCATCAAGGGTTAGGTGACTGGGATGAAACGGCTGACAAGCTTCCTCATGGCATTGGTTATCTGACGGAAGCCGCTAAGAAAAAAGGTATAAAGTTCGGTATCTGGATTGAACCGGAAATGGTGAATCCTAAGAGTGAGTTGTATGAAAAGCATAAAGACTGGGTGATTCATCTTCCGAACCGTGACGAGTATTATTTCCGTAACCAGTTGGTTCTGGATTTGAGTAATCCGAAAGTACAGGATTATGTGTTCGGAGTTGTGGACAATTTGATGACGAAATATCCTGATATCGCTTTCTTCAAATGGGATTGCAATAGCCCTATTACAAATATTTACTCTGTTTATTTGAAAGACAAGCAGTCACATTTATATATTGATTATGTGCGTGGCTTATATAATGTATTGGAACGTGTGAAAGCAAAATATCCTGATCTGCCGATGATGCTTTGTTCCGGTGGCGGTGGGCGTTCGGATTATGAGGCTTTGAGCTATTTTACAGAATTCTGGCCTAGTGATAATACCGATCCTATTGAACGTTTATTTATTCAGTGGGGATTTTCACAGGTGTTCCCAGCCAAGACAATGTGCGCTCATGTTACCACATGGAATAAGAATAGCAGTGTGAAATTCCGTACGGATGTGGCTATGATGTGCAAACTCGGTTTTGATATAAAATTAGCGGATATGAGTAAGGATGATGAAACTTATTGCCGTACTGCTGTACAGAATTATAACCGTTTGAAACCGGTCGTTCTGGAAGGCGATATGTACCGTTTGGTATCTCCTTATGGCAGTAATCATACCTCTACTATGTATGTGGGCAAAGATAAGGATAAAGCAGTTGTATTTGCTTTCGATATTCATCCCCGTTATGCGGAAAAAACATTGCCGGTGCGTTTGCAGGGGCTTGATGCAGACAAAATGTATCGTGTGAAAGAAATCAACTTGATGCCCGGAGCCAATTCTTCTTTATCAGGCAATGGTGAGGTTTTCTCTGGAGAATTCTTGATGAATGTAGGATTGAATCTATTTACTACACAGCAACTCAACAGTCGTGTAGTTGAAGTAGTAGCTGAATGATTAGGGATTGATTGTATATAATTTAGTGTATTGCCTTCATTATTTGTTTTTATGAATGATGAAGGCAATTTTCTTTTCTATAGATGAATGATACTTGATCGGTTTGATTATGAATCATAGAAGATGCCGTGACACATGATAGATCTTCAGGTGTCATCGTTATATATGTTACACTTGTAAGATATATAATCTTTCGGGTTTAGGTTCTATATCAGAGCGGACTGTTACTTGTTAAGAAAAAACATTCATAGCCTCCGGAGGTTGGAACAGGGGACTAACAAGTTTGTTCAAGTAGGGCTGTTGCAGGGGGGCGGGTTTTATATCTTGGGGGAAGTGTATATTTATATATAGGCTCCTTCACATCCAATTTCCCTTCCGTACCAGAATATTTTTTACTCTGAAGACAGATCTGACCTTCTGAATCACATTAACCTGCGCACATCTACAATAATCAACTTTTTCTTGAACAGTCTGTCGTATCTTCGTGTTCATAAATAAAATGAAAAAGGAAAATACTGAAGTTTTAACTCTGGATCATGGTAGCCCGCTTTTTACCGTTATTGGACGATGATTAACGAATGTAGCCGTACCGATAAAGAATTCCTCGTAAATAGGACGGAAACCAAAGCATATGAGATGGGTTTGTTTCTTTCGACGAAATCAAAGGCCGGTCACGATTGCGTTCCATCATGGTAATGATATTCTTTGTATATACTTTGTTTATAGATGTTGAATTGATGTCTTTATGTGTGATATATTTTAGAAATCACCGTGTAATTTAGTTTCTATTTACTTGCAAAAGTCAAGGACTTTTGCGAATATTGCATATATTATGTATAATTTATAAAATATTTTTTATCACACCAACAGGCTAGTATAATATAATGGAACAAGTTTCAGATTTATCATTATTCAATGAACTTTTTACAATATACAAAGGTCGTTTCGTCCGGTTCGCACAAACCTTTACCCGTGATGCTACTATAGCTGAAGACATTGTGATAGATTCCCTTATTTACTATTGGGAACATAGAACCGAACTTAATAAAGAGTCTAATATACCTGCATATGTGCTTACGGTTATCAAACATAAATGTTTGAATTATCTTCAACACAAAACAGTTATTAAAGAAGTATCTGAACAATTGTACGAACATGCCCAATGGGAACTGAATACCCGTATTGCCACCTTGGAAGCTTGTGAACCTTATGAAATTTTTGCGGCTGAAGCACAAAAAATAGTCAATGACACTTTGGATCTTCTGCCAGAACGTACCCGAGAAATTTTTATAATGAGCCGTATTCAGAACCTTCCGCATAAAGAAATTGCCGAAAAGCTGAATATCAGCTATAAATCGGTAGAATTTCATATCACAAAAGCTTTAAGAGAACTACGGATACAACTAAAAGATTATCTACCTTTTTTTATTTATTTCCTTTTAAAATAAAAAAAACACCTTTTTTCATTAGGGATATGAAAGCATCACTTGCTTATATGTATAGTAAGAAGATAAATAAATTTATATTATCTTTTATTATACAATATAACAGAGTATGGATAAAAATTTGTTAATACGTTTTTTTGAAGGTCAGGCTACTACGGACGAAGAGATGAAAGTTCGTAAGTGGATGGAAGCATCAACTGAAAACCGTCGTACTTATTTTAAAGAAAGAAAGATGTATGATATGACATTGCTTCTGAGTAAAGACACGAAAAAAGAAACTGTTTCACAGTCTTCAAAAAAGAAGTTTAAATTTAGGAAATTTATAGAAATTGCAGCAGTTGCAGCGATTACTCTGGTCATCACACTATTTTACAAGAACCAAGAGCGACAAGAATATTGGCTCACTGCTCAAAAAATCAGTGTTCCAGCTGGTCAACGTATCAATTTGGAATTGTCTGATGGAACCAAAGTTTGGCTGAATTCTCGTACTAAAATTGAATATCCTGCAGTTTTCGCAGATAAAGAACGCCGGATTAAACTTGACGGTGAAGCCTACTTTCAGGTTGCTCAAAATATTCATAAACCTTTTATTGTACAAACTCCAAAAGGAAATGTAGAAGTGCTTGGTACCCAATTTAATGTGGAATCTTATTCGGATGACAGTACCTTTGCGACAGCGTTGATGGAAGGGGCTGTAAAGATAACCGCAGGCAATTATCAGTGCCAACTCAAACCTAACCAGATGGCTTATCTTAAAGATGGAGAAATAAAAGTGGCTCCTATTGAAGATTATAATCCTTATCGTTGGCGAGAGGGGATTATCAGTTTCAAGGATGCAACTTTCCCTTATATCATTCATAAATTTGAAAAATACTACGGTGTGGAAATCCGTATAGAAAATAAAGCTGTGATGAATTATCGTTGTACAGGTAAGTTCCGTCATTCTGATGGTGTGCGATATGCTTTACGAGTGCTACAAAAAGATGTGGATTTTCAGTTTGTACGCGATGAAGAAAACCATATTATTTACATAAAATAAATTTGCCTATGAAACAATACTAAGAAAACACATTCCTTTCAATTGAAAAAAAGAGTGCCGACAAGTTTGGCCGCATGTCAGCACTCACTATTAACACAATTCTAATAACTGTATTAATCATTAAAGTGTAACAAAGATATGAATAATATTTCTTTGTGGGAAATTTTATACCCCCAAAAATTACGGACAAATCGAATTTATAAGATTATGAAAATTACCCTGACTCTGGTATTTGTGTCAATTTTCAGTATGTTTGCGGGTAATATACACTCGCAAAACGCACGCATTACATTCACCAAGAACAATGCTACTCTTGAGTCTGTTTTAAATGAAATTGAAAACCAAACAGATTACTTGTTTATTATCAATTCGAATATCGATACTCATCAAAAAGTGTCGGTAAGAGCAGATGACACTCCTGTATCTAAAGTTTTGGACGAACTTTTTCATGATACTGAAATACATTATACTATGGAAGGAAGTCATATAGTCCTTTCAAACAAGCCCCAACCTGCCATTTTGCAACAAACACGTAAAATAACGGGACGTATCTTAGATGAGAATGGTGAACCTTTAATAGGTGTAAGCGTCATGCTTAAAGGTACTTCAAACGGTACTATCACCAATATAGACGGTGATTATACGTTAAGTGGTGATATTACCGATAAATCAGTGCTGGAAGTAACTTATATCGGAATGAAAAAACAAGAAATAACTGTGGGAAACCGTACACGCATCAATATCACCATGACTTCAGATAATGAGATGCTGGATGAAGTGATAGTCGTGGGATACGGTACACAAAAAAAAGTTAATTTGAGTGGTGCTGTAGAAAGTGTAGGAGGAAAAACTTTAGCCAATAGAGCAACCAATAGCATAGGAACGATGTTACAGGGTATCGTACCTAACCTTAATATAAGTATTGGTGATGGCCAAGCTAATTCTGTTCCAACCTTCAATATTCGAGGTGAGACTTCTATTAATGGTGGTTCTCCTTTAATTGTGATTGATGGTATTCCAACCGAAACTGCATTCTTTAGCCGAATGAACAGCTCGGATATAGAAAGTATATCTGTTCTTAAGGATGCATCATCAGCGGCTATCTATGGTGCAAAAGCCGCTTATGGGGTTATTTTAGTAACTACTAAAAAAGGAGAAAAAGGGGAAAAGATCAATGTTGATTTTGACAACTCCATTACAGTGCGTAAATTGGGGCGCATGCCTAAAATCGTAAAAGATCCTTATATACAGGCTAGCTATAAAAAAATTATGGGTAAGCCTTGGTACGATCTTTATTCAGACGAGGATTTAAAATACATTGAAAAGATGAAAGAAGACCCAACCTTACCTAATGTGATTCCAAGTTTCAGTAATCCAGAATATTATACCTATTTAGGGAATACAGACTGGTTTTCGGAAATATATGATAACACAGGTATAACTCACTCTCATAATTTAAGTTTGTCAGGCGCTTCCGAAAAGGCTTCTTATTATATAGGTATGGAATATATGCAGGAAAGAGGGCTCTTAAAAATTAATAAGGACATTATGGATCGTTATAATTTCCGCTCAAAAGTAGATTTCAAAGTAGCCGATTGGTTGACTTTTGGCAATAATACGTCTGCTCTGTACTATACATACAAGCGACCTAGTTCCTTCTATTCATGGTTATTTAATAGGATTAATGATACCAATACTTTAATGACCGTGAAGAATCCTGATGGGTCATGGACAAAAGAAGGAGCAGAATTGATTGGATCACTTTCTGAAGGAGAAGCCCAAACGACGGAACTCAGTCTGCAATCGCAATTTACTATGACACTGGCTTTGATTAAGAATGTATTATCTATCAAAGCCGATGCAACGGCCCGATTGGGAAATAGAGAAACAGAACAATGGGATAGTGATATGAACATACCTTATAAACAGGGGCCTAATCTTGCCGATGAATATTTAGGTTGGGTAGATATGGCTCAACTTGCCAAGGAAAGAGATTACTATACTAGTGTAAATGCTTATATAGACTTTACTAAGTCATTTGGTAAACACCAGGTAAGTGCATTGGCTGGATTTAATCAAGAATATAACTCACACCGATATATGCGAGGTGAGCGTGAAGAATTAATTAGTTCATCATTACCCAGCGTAGAATTAGCTACCGGAAGTGCACGTGTGCGCGAGGATAATTATGAATGGGCCACGCGTGGTGGTTTTTTCCGTCTGAATTATATTTATAACAATAAATATATTTTTGAAGCAAATGGACGTTATGATGGGTCTTCTCGCTTCCCCAAAAATGATCGTTTCGGTTTCTTTCCTTCTATATCAGCTGCTTGGATTATTTCACAAGAGAAATTTATGCATGCCACCCAAAATTGGTTGAATTACGCGAAATTGAGAATTTCGTATGGAGCTCTAGGCAATCAGGATGTAAGCTACTATGAATATATTGCAAGTATGGGATCTAGCGAACAACAATTGTTGATTAATGGTATAAAACCTATGGGCGTTACCCCCAGTGGCCTAGTTTCAAATTCGTTGACTTGGGAAAAAGTATATACCAAAAACATAGGATTGGATTTGAATTTCTTTAATAACCGGCTTACCTTTTCGGGAGATATATATCGCAGAGATACGAAAGATATGCTTACGAAAGGTAAGACTCTTCCTAGTGTGTTGGGAGCTTTAGAGCCACGCATTAATGCGGCAGATATGAAAACTGAAGGTTGGGAAATATCCTTGGGATGGAGAGACTTGTTTAATTTGGGGAATAAGCCTTTTAGCTATAATGTCAAATTTATCCTGTCAGACAATCGTTCTTTTATTACTCGGTTTGATAATCCTACTGGTAATTTGGACGATTGGTATGAAGGCTGTGAGATAGGAGAAATATGGGGATTAGTGACAGAAGGATTTTTCAAAGATCAAGCAGATATTGATAACCATGCTGATCAATGGGATGTAACTTCCTATCCTGGTGACCGTCCTATTGAACCGGGAGATTTGAAATATAAGGACTTGGATAACAATGGAAAGATTAACAATGGTTCTTGGACTGTAAATGATCCTGGTGACTATAAAGTAATTGGTAACAATGCGTCACGATATAATTATGGTGCTGATTTTACAGCCGAATGGAATGGACTTGATTTCCGTGTTCTGTTGCAAGGAGTAGGCAAAAAGGATTGGTATCCGGAAAGTCATTATTTCTTTGGCATATATAGAGCTCCTTGGGGAAATGTGCTTGAAAATAATTTAGACCATTGGACTCCAGAAAATACTGATGCTTATTTCCCAAGATTAAAATCTTATATTGCAGAAGGTGGAAAGGACTTGGCAATTAATCAGACGCGATATTTGCAAAATGCAGCCTATCTCCGCATAAAGAATATCACTATCGGTTATACATTACCTAAAAAGTTTACGATGAAAGCTAAATTAGAACGAGTAAGATTATATCTTACAGGCGATAATATTTTTGAGTTTACCAAGCTTTCAAAGAATTATGACCCTGAAATATTAGGAACCAGCCATCCTATGCAACGATTGTTCACCTTTGGATTAAACTTATCATTCTAAAAATACTAATTATGAAAATAAAAAAAATAGCATATATTTTATGTGGACTATTACTGGTCAGTTGTAATGATTCCTTTCTGGAAAGGTATCCTGATACCGATTTGTCGGATAAAACATACTTTACTTCCGAAAAAGATTTGGAACTTTATACTAATACTTTCTATAATGAGTTAATCTATTATTATCACGATTACGCGACAGACAATGCTTCTATCTATTCTGAACCTACAGAAATAGTCAACATGATGCATGGAGGAATCACCGAACAGTCAGTAGGAGGTTGGGATAATTGGGGTACTTTGAGAAAGTATAATATTCTTCTGGAGAATGTCCATAAGACAAAAGGATCACCTACGGTCATCAATCACTATATTGGAATTACACGTTTGATGCGTGCTCAGTGGTATTATGAGATGATAAAACGTTTCAATGAAGTACCCTGGTATTCCACTTCACTTAAAGATACGAGTACAGATCTTCTTTACAAAGGGAAAGACAGTCGTGAGTTAGTTGTCGATTCTATCTTTAAAGATTTGGAATTTGCGGTCAACCATATCTCGGCAGATATGAAGAATAGAAGTGTCATCAATAAATGGTATGCTTATGGCATGATGGCTCGTATAGCGCTGCATGAAGCCTCTTTCCGTAAATATCATGATGAATTGGGGTTACAGGTCAGTGCCGAACATTTCTATAAGATAGCTATAAACGCTTGTGAAAAAATAATGGAAACCCATTTGTTTTCTATTGATAAAAGAGGAGGAATAGATAATGCTTATGAAAATCTGTTCATAAGTAATAATTTAGGAGATAGTCCGGAAATTCTCTTGTTTAAGGATTTTGATGACAAGCAAAACATTAAACATGATGCAGCAAGAAGAGTTTTCAGTTATGTGAGCAGTTTAAGCCGTAGCTTAATGGAAAATTATGAATACATCAAAAATGGTAAAGCTATTCCATTCACCTCAGTTCCTGATTATGATAAGATGTCTATGCCCGAGACGTTCAAGAATCGGGATCCCCGTTATAAACAAACTTTTATGTATCCAGGATATATTCGTCCGGGAGAAAACAGGCCTTTTGTTCCTAACTTATACTTAGGAGGATATCCTCAAACTAAATTTGTAGCTCAAACAGCTGACCAAATGGATTGGTTTCGTTCTTACAATGACATCCCGGTAATGCGTTATGCTGAAATTTTATATATTTACGCTGAAGCTAAAGCGGAGTTGGGTATTTTGAAGCAGGCGGATTTGGATGCAACCATCAATGTAGTAAGAGATAGAGTGGGTATGCCTGCCATATTATTAGCTTCTTTGAGCTTGAATGCAAATTTGGAAAAACAATATCCTAATGTAACAGGTTCCCAAAAGGAAGTTATTCTCGAAATTCGTCGTGAGCGAAGAATTGAATTTGCTTGCGAATGCTTTAGATATGATGATTTGCTTCGATGGAAATCAGGGAGATTATTTGAAGAGATTCAGCAAGGTGTATATATTGACCAATTTGGACTACACGACTTTACAGGTGACGGAATTCCTGATGTAGGTATTTTTGAAAGTGAAGCAGCTAATACAATACCTGAATCGGAACGAAACAATTATGTATTCTATTATATGAAAGAAAGTTCAGGAGCCCAAACTGCGATTTGTCTGTCAGAAAAAGATCATGGTTACATCATGTCGTCTACTGAAGTAAATTCGAACACACGTAAATTTGAAGAACCTAAATATTATTATTTTCCGATACCAAAGCAACAGCTTATACTAAATGAAAACCTTAGCCAAACTAAATTTTGGTAATTACACAATTATAGGCTGGGGATAGCTCCCTAGCCCTATAATAAAAAATAGAATAATAAATAGAAGATAGATAGTTCATGTCTTCTATAAACCGTATAGCTCATTTCTATATCATGAAAAAATATTTCTTAACTCTAGTCATCCTATGTGTTGTTTCCCTACAGTTGTCTGCGGTGTCTGTTCCACAATGGATTACTGCTTTTGAGAATCAAAATGCGACAAATTCTTGGATATGCTTTCAAAAGGAATTTAATATAAATGCTGTTCCTGCCAAAGCTTTAACTCGTATTGCAGCAGACAGCAAATATTGGCTTTGGATTAACGGCAAACTAGTTGTCTTGGAAGGTGCCGTAAAACGTGGTCCTAATCCCAATGACACCTATTATGATGAAGTGGATATAGCCCCACACCTCAAGCAAGGACATAATCTTATATCTGCGTTAGTATGGTATTTTGGCAAAGAAGGATTTTCATATAATCCCAGTGGTCAAGGCGCTTTCTTGTTCGATTGCCAAACTGCTGAGCTCACCTTGCAGAGTGATGACTCGTGGAAAGCCGCCATGCACCCTGCTTATTATACCCCATTGGCGCCGTATCCTAATTTCCGTTTACCTGAATCAAGTATCGGATTTAATGCAGAACTCGCTATGGACAATTGGGAAAAAGGTGAAAACGCAGCATGCCAATATTGGGCCAAAGCACGTGTGGTTGGAAAGGAAGGCGATGCACCATGGAATAAACTGCATCATCGTATCATTCCGCTTTGGAAAGATTTTGGTTTGAAGAATTACGTCTCACAAACTGTTCACAGCGGTACAATAAATGATACTTTAGTTTGTCAGCTTCCTTACAATGCTCAAATTATGCCTTACATGGAGTTGGAAGCAGAGAAAGCCCATTCAGTCGTTACTATATTTACAAGCCACTATCAAGGAGGAAGCGCATATAATGTCAGAGCAGAATATCTGACCAAAAAAGGAAAGCAGTCGTATGAAAATAAAGGTTGGATGAACGGTGAGAAAGTATATTACATTTATCCCAAAGGAATAAACCTTACCAAAGTACAGTTCAGAGAGACAGGATATAACACAGAATTCGAAGGATACTTTCGCTGTAACGATCCTTTCTTGAATAAAATGTGGGAGAAATCACAACGCACACTTTATATTACCATGCGTGATACTTATATGGATTGTCCTGACAGAGAGCGGGCTCAATGGTGGGGTGATGAAGTGAACGAATCAGGAGAAGCCTTCTATGCATTGTCGGTGAGCAGCCATCTGCTCATGAAAAAAGGGATGTATGAACTCATGGGGTGGCAGCGTCCTACAGGAGAAATCTTCGCTCCTATCCCTTCGTCCAACTATCACACTGAACTTCCCGGTCAAATGTTGGCGTCTATCGGTTACTTTGGTTTTTGGAATTATTATTTGAATACAGGAGACCTTAAAACCATTAGAGATCTATATCCCAAAATACAAAAATACTTGGATATTTGGCAGAAGAATAACGATGGTACCATCACCTTCAGAGCCGGAGAATGGACTTGGGGTGATTGGGGAAAAAATATTGATATCAAAGCGCTCTTTAATGCTTGGTACTATATTGCTCTAAAAGGGCAGCAACACATGGCTACCGCTTTGGGAATGAATGCAGAAGCAGATGCTATACTCCAAGAGATGAAAGCACTGAAAAAGGCATTTAACGCCGCATTTTGGAATGGAAAAGCTTACCGTCATCCTGATTATAGGCTAAAGACAGATGACCGGGTACAAGCTTTAGCCATCGTGTCTGGCTTAGCAGATAAAGAAAAATATCCTGCATTGATTAAAGTATTGAAGCAGAATGAACATGCCAGTCCTTATATGGAAAAGTATGTCATAGAAGCTCTTTTTAGAATGGGGGAAAATTATTATGGGATGGAGCGTATGAAACGGCGTTTTGCTGAAATGGTGAACGATTCTGAACACACGACCCTTTATGAAGGATGGGGGATTGGTCCTAATGGATTCCCCGGTGGTACTACCAATCATGCCTGGAGTGGCGGAGGTCTTACTATCCTGTCGCAATATGTGTGCGGTATAACTCCTACGGAAGCCGGATATAAGGCTTATCGTATAGCTCCGCAACCTACAGGAGTGAAAGAGGCTGAAACTTTAGTTCCCACAGTTAAAGGAAACATTAAAGTTTCCTTTAAAGATGATGAAAGGACGTTTCAACTTCAGGTAAATTCACCACAAGGTCCACGTGCTACCATCTGCCTGCCTTTCCAATGCAAAAGCATCACGTTGAATAACAAGCTAATTTGGAAAAACGGGAAAGACATATCACATAAAAGCAGCATAGTCAAATGCATTCATCAAGATAAGGATGAAAGTATCTTTATCACTATGAAAGAAGGTGGAAATTGGACATTCAATATAAACAAATAGTTCGAATATGAAACGATTTTTATTATCAATAATATATTTATACTTGGCAGGTATGCTTGTAGCGCAAACTGCACCTTTAGAAATACTTCCTTATCCCAATGAGGTAAAGGTTCATCCGGGACATTATCCTTTTATGTCCTGTCAGCTTGTTTATCCCAATGCCTTGAAAAATGAAGCCGATTACTTAAAACAACTGTTGTTAGAGGAACATGGACTCATCGTACAACACACCAAGCAGGGAAATATGCAATTGACTTTATCTAAGTGGATTCCCCATCCTGAAGGATATCGTCTTACTGTAAACGAACAAGGTATCCGTATTGAAGGTTCCACACCTCAAGGTGTGTTTTATGGTCTGCAGACTTTCCGTCAGCTTATTACCACTCATCAAGGACAAATAAGAATACCTTATGTAGTCATTGATGATGCTCCGGCTTTTAAATGGCGCTCATTCATGCTTGATGATGGAAGAGCCTTTAAGGGCATGAAAGAGGTAAAACAATTGTTGGATGAAATGGCTATTTTAAAAATGAACACTTTCCATTGGCATCTTACCGAAGACCAGGGATGGCGTATAGAAATAAAGAAATATCCGCTGCTCACAGAAATAGGCGCGCATAGAGATTCTACTCAGCTCAACTGGTATGAAAGCAAAGTGTTCGATGGTAAGCCGTTCGATGGATACTATACACAGCGTGAAATAAAAGAAATTGTTTCCTATGCCCGGAATCTTCACATTACAGTTGTTCCTGAAATAGAGATGCCGGGACATGCTTCAGCCGCCATTGCCGCGTATCCTTGGTTAGGCAGTACAGATGAAAAAATCAAAGTGCCTTGTACCTTTGGAGTCAAAAACAGTGCCTTCAATGTAGCCGATCCACGCACACGTACTTTTTTGAAGGATGTACTCGATGAAGTGATGGAACTGTTTCCTTCGAGAATCATTCACATTGGTGGCGATGAAGTGCGACAAGAGCAATGGAATAACTCATCCGAGGTACGAACATTCATGAAAGAAAAAGGGATAAACTCAGCTGCCGAACTTCAGATGTGGTTCACTAACCATATAGCCTCTTATCTGAAATCGAAAGGAAGAATAATGATGGGTTGGAATGATATAACTGGTGACAAATTGCATGGATACCAAAGTGAAGTTACAATTGAAGCAGGAAACCAGCTTTCAGAGGACGCGGTGGTACAGTTCTGGACTGGCAATCATGACCTTTTACGGAAGGCAGCCAAACGAGGTTATAAGATAGTTAACAGTTATTTTAAATATACTTATCTGAACTTTAACCATGACCGTATAACGCCTGGGTTGGAATATGATTTCGAACCTATCCCTTTGGAAAAAGCATATGCGTTCAATCCAATACCCGAAGGGCTTACCATGCAGGAACAAAAACAGATTATAGGTATAGGGTGTCAGATGTGGGGAGAATGGATACCACAAGTGGAGGATATGTATAGAATGATATATCCATATTGGGCGGCCCATGCCGAAACAGGATGGACAGACAACAAGCGTAAAAACTACAATCGTTTTGTTCGGTCTATGGATTATTTTCTTACTCGTTGGATAGATAAAAATTATATCAACAGCCATAATATTGGGATAAAGCAACATCAATAAAACAATATTTTGAATAAACAATAAATTCAGTATGAAAAAGCAACTATTATTTATACTGCTCTTCCTGCCTGCTTTTTTGACGGCCAAAGAGATAAGATATTTTGTACAACCCGGAGAAATACTTGATTTAAGTGAAAATGCCTTTGAGCGCCATGGAATAAAAGTATCTGAAATAGATTCCGTAAGCATGAGCGGTTCTTTTACCTTTTCTATAAAGGTGCGTAGTCATGCCCGTGAATTAGGTGAAAAAGCCTTGATTACCAATAAAAAGAACAATATACCAAACGAAGCAGGCATTTGGATAGGCACCCAAGACAACGGATCATGGATAGTGCACTTTTGCGATGGGAAAAACACTCCATGGGAATATAGACCTACTGCCTTGCGCCAACCCATAAATGATGATAAGTGGCATACCTTGACAGTGACACATGATGCCGGTAAACAGGAGATGCGCATGTATTACGATCAGTTGAATGTGGCTATTTACTGTACCAACGGAAATGTCAATTTAGCCACCAACAATACACTTAGAATAGGCTCTGTAGATGATGGTCAGTGGAATGCATTCAATGGTTATATCAAAGAATTTACATTTATAAGCCATGTGGAACTACCCAAAATTTCAGTTACGGACACCCAACGTTTGTCACAACTGAAGGTGATGGCTTTCAATATCTTTCATGGTGGTCATGAATTGGGGCAAGAGGTAGGAGTGAATAGGGTCGTAGAGGTTATAAAAGCAGAAAATCCAGATGTGATCGGTATGGTAGAAACCTACGGTTCAGGTGCTATTATTGCAGATGCATTAGGCTACTATTTCTATTTACGTAGTTCCAATTTATCCATCATGAGCCGGTATCCTATCACAGATACCTATGATTTGTATGATTCCTTCAATTGCAGTGCGGCGACATTGCAAATTAGTCCGTCACAACAAATAAATTACATTAACCTTTGGCTGGATTATCGTCCTATCACTAATGACCAAATAAACGCCTGTGAATCCATAGAAAATATCATAGCGGGGGAGTGGAGTAGGAGAGCTGCACAATTGCAAAGTATCTTGAAAGCTTTTCCATCCCAATGGAATACCATGGAAACACCTCTCATAGTTTCCGGTGATTTTAACAGTGATTCGCATCTGGATTGGAAAGATGATACAAAAAACATGAATGGACACAACGGGTATGTTATAGAATGGCCCACCAGCAAGTTGATGGAAAAAGCTCATTTTATTGACTCTTATCGTGAGATTCATCCTGACGTGAAAAAATATCCATGTCTTACATGGTCTACTATGGCGAAGAATGAATTGCAATACCGTATAGATTTTATTTATTATAAAGGGAAGGATATCAAAGCTATCCAATCGGAGATGATAGACAAACATCCTGTTCGCTACCCCTCTGACCATGCGGCTGTAGTGACTACATTTAATCTGAAATAAATATGAAGTATTTTTTAACGCTTATTCAACTATGGGTTGGATTCCTGTCTATATGTGCCAGTTATCCAAAAGCAAATATTTGGATAATTCCTTCTGTAGAATCCCCACAAGTATACAGAAATTACGCTCAAACCTCAAAGGTTCACTTGGAAATGGCTAGAGGTGAAGTAGAACATATTCAATTAGTCTTTCCTAGCAAAGTTAATGAGGAATATCGTTTCACTTTCGACCGATATTTGAAAGGTATTCAAATATCGGCTAGAGAACTTAAAAAAATGAATGGTTATTATGACGCGTTAGTCCCTTTTAAAAATCAGTTGAAATGTACGGATACATTGACTGCTGTATGGATTACTGTACAGTGTCCGTCAAGGGTTCCAGTCGGAAAGTATCATCAGACGATAAAGATAGAAGGAAGTAAACATTTTACGATACAGCTGGATTATAACGTACATCATACTACCATTCCTTTAAAGTCATCTATCCCTATCACTGTTGGAGTTGAGAATCGTTGTATGACTGAAGGTCTTAATGATAAAGAAGCCGATAAAGAACGGCAACGATGGGTAGACTTTGTATTAAGCTATAGAATGACTCCTGTATTTGGTACACAGATTACTCCGGAACGTTGGCAATACGAACATTCGTTCTCACCTTGGGCATGGAATGACAAACGAAGCATCCGATTATTAAACGATAGAAGATATAGTTGTTACATGCTTCCGTTTTTTACATTGTCGGAGAATGAACTTGCGTCTTTATTATGTAATATCCAAAAGAAAGGAAAATTAAAAGAATCACTTTTCTATATTTGGGATGAACCTGCCTATATGGAGGATTATGAGCAAATCAAACGAAAAGTCAATATTATTCGGAAATATGCTTCAGATGCTCGGATTTTAACCACATTCTTTTGTGGTCCCCGAAACGGTCCACGTAAAGGAGATTTGTATGCAGTGTTCGACTATTTGAAACATCATATTCATGTTGCTACTATAAGTTTAGCTCCTTGTAAAGGCAATGAAGAAGAAGTGCAACATATACGCTATAAAGTGCCTGAAGGTATAGACTGGTGGAGTTATGTTTGTTGGCAACCAGGTGGAAATGAACCAAACTTTTTATTACAGATGAAGGGGATACAGCAAAGAGCTGTCATGTGGCGTACTTGGAAAAACGGTAGCCAAGGTTTTCTCTATTGGAACTGTAATATTTATCACAAACGAAATCCATTTACTTATATCACTGATATGCCACATGGTGATGGTATACTCATTTATCCTGGTGATATCTTGGGATGTAAAGGTCCTATAGCCTCTGCCAGATTAGAGCGTTGGCGTGATGGAGCCGAAGAAATGGAATTATTGCGATTGGTGGAGAAAAACTATTCAAAAGAAAAGGCAGATACCTTATTAAACATAGTTTATAGTTCACCTTTGTCATTTATAGAAAAAGCTCATAATATTCCTTTCTTTAGAAAAGAATTGTTGGACCAACTAGATAAAACAATTCCCATTGATTATAAATTAAGAATCACAGATTTTATCTGACTTTTACTCTATATATGTGAAATAGAATCGTTAATTTATGGGATTGGGTAGATGAACGATTTTGAGGATGCGTCATAATGTAATATTTATGATTCACTCTCTTCTTATAGTGAGAAGGAAGAGATATTTTTTAGGGATATTCAGTAAATGTCTCTAAAAAATAAGATGGCATATGAAGATGATAGGGC
>ERZ773186.1292-NODE-1292-length-21277-cov-4.735463_pt1 | contig 21277 bp, 21 predicted proteins | sample MGYA00581000_ERZ773186 | MGnify/ENA primary metagenome ERZ773186 (study PRJEB29015, sample SAMEA2737752) | human gut metagenome | biome: human gut; feature: human-associated habitat; material: faeces | place: China | collected 2012 ...
ACTGGGGCATTCACCTTAAATATATTGTTAAAGTTTCTTTTTACGGTTTCTGATACACACACTATCCGATTAAAGCTTCTATAACATCTTTCAGCTTCTGCCATATTTCGAAATACATGTACTGCATATGCTTCATTCTCAAGTTCAATATGTACCCAATTAACCAATTTTATTTCTGAATTTGTACAACCACTAACGACTCTGGCACTCGGTCCTTCCAAATATGAAACAATAATATCATATTTTTCTTTAATATACATCTTATATAATTGTTTCGGTGTAAATAATTTATAAACTAATGTGTTTCCTTTAAAATGCCAGGGAAATCCACCAATATAACGTACCTGTTTATTTAATTTGTCACGATAAATTCCCACATTAAACATTGTTTGAACCGTAATATTGAATTTACTATAATCCATATGATTCACTAGATTAACTAACACACGTTCTGCACCACCATGTGCTAAATTAGGAATAAAAAATAATACCCTTAACAAAACATTCCCCCATACTAATTTTATAAAATATAAAAATCATTGATAAACGCACAATAGTCAACACTGTATAATAACATTCACGCCTGGAAGAATCTGTTGATTTTTACACTTTGATATACCTAATTGTCAGCCTGTCCAGCCGTAGATGTAATTTCTCACAGGAACTCATATTATCATTTTCCATATATATTTCTGTATCTTTGCAGTGTTTTCTGATCAGCTTCTGCAAGAGCCATCTGTTTCATTGCATCCGTTTATTTTTACAACATTTCGATCTATCTCATATGATACATTTTTTATTTTTCAAACAATATTTTTTATAGTTAATCACAACAGCCACTCCCAAAAGAATCCCCATCGTATTATTGATAATATCATCAATTTCTGCATATCCTAATTTCCAAATATATTGATTAACTTCAATCAGCATACTTAAAAAAAACAAATCCAACAACTATTTTTTCTTCGCTTATAGTTCCCATTAATATCCCTAGCGGATAAAAAAGCAAAATATTCATCATATTTCCCCGTAATTTAGTTTTTGACAATAAATCCGCAAAGGGTATTACTGAAATCAATCTTACATCACTGGGATTTCTTGAAAATAAGGTTATATATAATATATAGTATTATCATACATACTATAATCTTTTTAATTCTTCCCTTTATCTTTTTACCCTGCTTTTTCCCCATTTGTAAATATGTAAATATAAGATAGTCCAAACAAGTATATTCACTAGCACCCAAATTGTAGGTACATAATAAAACTCCCCCACAAATTCATTTAATATATTTTTCATACTTTATTATTTTCACACGTTAAATCCTTAGAATACACTTTTACAAATTATCCTGCTTGCGATTGTTTTCTTAAAAGAATATATAAATAACCTGTACTTAATATACTGACAATTATTGTTACAGTTAGCGTTGCAATAGCTGCTCCAGCCGAAGAAAACTTAGGAATCAAGATTAGATTCAATCCCGTATTTAATATACTTGAAAAAATCCCAATAAATGTATTAAAACCTAATCTTCCTTGTGACACAAGTAGTTGTCCAGATACAGTTGAGAAGGTCGCTTGAATAATGTAATTTAAGCACAACAAACGAAACGGTATTACTGCATCCAAATATTTTGTTCCAAATACAATTTTTATTATATACGGGGCAATTACAATTAATGTTCCAACACTAATTATATTAAACACTCCAAATAACATTACAACTCTTTTATAATTTTTAAAACACCATTTTCCATCATCCTTATTTTTCGCAAAATATGGATAAATATATGTCATTATACAAGTTGGAATAAAAGCCAGTGCAGTTGGAATTTTTGATGCAACCTTATACGATGCTGTAACTGCACTACTTGCAACAACTATTCCAAGAACAAAAGTATCCAATAAATACATAATTGATGAAGTACTATTATTAACCATACAAACTGCTGAAAATTTCAAAAGCTTTAATTTATCTTCTTTGAGCAATTTGTTGTGTACCTTAGGAAATTTAATTTTGCACTTTCTAATTATATATATAATAGTTATCCATACAGATATATATGTAGCTAAAATAATTCCTTTTTCAAATAAAAAAAAGCTTAAAGTGCATGAACACACAACTGTAATAACAGTAGAAAGCGTGTTAGAATATGCATATTCTTTATTCTTAAATTCTGTTCGAAGATATACCTGTTGCATATCCCTAACAATTCGAAAAATCGGCAAAAAAGCCATTAACGCTAACAATATGCCTGTTCCTGGAATGGAAAATTTTACTGTTAATCCTGTAATAAAAATTACTATTGAAAGCAGAATTTGAAATAGTACCGAACCATAAAAACAAAAGCTCCAAATATCTTCCTTTTTTTCTCCTTTAGTTGTACTTCCATATTGAAGAAATGTAGAAACCATTCCAAAACCTTCTAAAATGCAAAACATTCCCAATATATTATCTGCGTTGGAATATATTCCATAATCCGACTTCGGAATTAATCTGACCAGAATAATACTACTCATAAATGTAAGAATTTTATTAATTACACTTGATCCAAACAAATGTCCGAAACCTGTTGTTTTCAACTTTCTAATCAAGTTCTTTAATTGTTTTATTTTCTTGCTCATATCTCCCTATTACACTTTCTTTAAAATTCGAAAAGCTTATCCATTAATTCTTTGCTCTTTTCATTTATATCAATTTTTTCATTACACGATATATTAATATTGCTAAATGTTGTTTCGATATTTTCCACAAAAGCTGCCACATCCAGTGATACTATTTCTGCGGATTTTACGCCTTCTAACGCTTCACAAATTGCTGGAATATTGGATGCAATTATTTTTTTATTTAAAATTTTCGCTTCTTTAATTGTTATTGGATCTGCCTCTACGAATGATGTTTGCACATAAATGTCTGCCTGTTGTATATATGGATATGGATTTTCTCTATTTCCTATGAAATAACAATACTCTTGTAGTTCATTTCCTTTTACATATTTAATATAATTTTCTTTTTCTGGACCATCGCCTACGAAAATCCACTCAAAATCAATCCCTTTATTTTTTAATTCAACTGCAACTTGCAAAGCAAATTGTTGACCTTTTTCAGCCGATAATCTACCTACGGTAGTAATCTTTAATTCATTTTGCTTTTTAAAGCACTTCACCGTTTCTTCTGCTTTCTCATGAATAGCTTTCTCATCAATCAGGTTATGTATTACTTCAATCTTATCTTCTAATTCAGGAAAATAATTTAGTAACATTTTCTTATTTGCCCGACTTACAGTAATTATTTTATTGAATCGTGAATATTCCACCTTATCCAATTCATATTCTTTATCGTTTTTTTCATATGTACCATGATGATAAAACATATACTTTTTTAAAGCCTTGACATTGTCCAAAACATAATATGGTGAATGACCATTCTGACAATACGAAATTGCAATATCATATCCTTTTTCACGAATAGGAAGAGCTTTCCATGCCTGTCCTTTTTTCTCAAGCTTCTTATATTTCAAATATGCTTTTATCCTCTTTATTTTTTCCTTAACAGCTTTTATTTTATATATTTCTTTAATTGATCCCACACCAGGTCTTTCTAAAACATTAACCGACTTAGGAATCTGCATAAATAATGGACCCGCGGGTTTCCATAATAATAAATCAACCTGACACTTTCTTGTATCTAAATACTTTAAGAAATCTATCAGGCTTTTTTCTATGCCACCTATTTCAGTTCCAATATTTACCACCAAAATTTTCTTCATATTTTAATCCTTCCTAAATTTCAATACTTTAGCCGGATTCCCTGCAACCACTGCATATTTTGGAACATCTTTTGTTACTACTGCTGCCGCCCCAATCACAGCCCCTCTACCTATATGTACTCCTGGTAAAATCGTAACTCTTCCACCAATCCATACATCATCATCAATGATAACTGGTTTAACTTCCGAAAACCCTTGTTTTCGCATTGGTATGTCGACCTGTTCAAAAGCATGATTTCTCGTATAAATAATACAATTAGTCCCCATCATTACATCTTTACCAATACGTACATCGCCATATATTTCCGAAAATTCCCCAATTCCAGAGTTATCATCAATACTTAATGCATGATTAAATATAACATGCGGTTCTATATTTACATTTTCGCCACATTTTGTAATATAGACACGAGCACATTTGGCTCGAAAAGTTTTATATACTTTTCCAAATCTAGCTAATGATGATGGCAATTTATTCGCTACATGATTAAATGTCCATTCTGCTAAATGACTCTTTATAGATCGATGCTCTTTCATTACTGTTTTCCTTTCACTATTTTCAAGATCTTTATATATATAGGAAAATACATAATTCCTAAGTAATCCATTTTGCGTTTAAAAGACAAATTGCTTAACAATCTTTTATTTTCTTTTAAATATCGCTTTTCCTTTCTCAAAAACACCTCAAAATTTTTTTGTTGATGATTTGCTATGACTAATCGGAGCGTTATCAAAACATGCTGATAAACCCACGTTTTGACTCTTTCACTTACCTCTGGATAATTCTCCATACAAATTGTTTCGAGTTCTCGAATAGCGTTTATATAATCTATTCTATCTATAGAAAATATTCTTGTCATTGCTGAATTTTCTCTGTGAACATAATGATATCCTATATATTCATCATAATAAACTCTATTTGCGTTCATCAATGCTTCAAAAATAAACAAAATATCTTCACCATACTTATATGGTTTAAACTGCACTTTTACCAAACAGTGCTTTGAAAAGATTTTATTGCATTGTGAGTACATCATTTCTTTTATAAAACCTTCTGTAAAATAATCTCTGACAATACTTTTTACTTCTAAAATTTTTGATTGAGAATAATAGTTTATTGAAGTTTTTCCATTTACATTAATCGTATCCATCTGACAACATGAAATATCACATTTATATTCTTTGACGTTATCTATTAAATGTTGGAACATTTCTTTCTCTATTACATCGTCACCATCAATAAAACCAATGTAATCACCCTTTGCAATCTTTAACCCTAAATTTCTCGCCGATGAAACTCCACCATTTTCCTTATGTAATACTTTAATTCTCGTATCCTTTTTTGCATATTTGTCGCAAATCAATCCACTTCCATCTGTCGATCCATCATCAACCAGTATTATTTCTAATTCTTTATATGTTTGGGTAATAACTGACTCCAGACATCTTGATAAATACTCTTCAATATTATAAACAGGTATGATTACACTAATAAGCTCCATGCTTCTTCCTTTCAAATCTTTGTAACAATTAATTTATATACAGGTTTTAATCTCATATATAAATTAAACTCTATCTTTTCTTTTGTTTTTAAATCTCTTTTCACTAAATTATATTTTTCCGTTACGTATTGCTTATATAAATTCAATTTTTCTAAATACTGTTTATCTTTTCCTGCTTTATAAATTGCTCGAATAACATTCATTCTCGCCCGAAAGCAGTACTTTTCAGCATTTTTTAATTGTTCTGGTGCATATTCTTCAACAATATGTAACGCCCTATCTTTCGAGTCTATTTCATACAACTTTTTTTCTGTGAAATCACTTCCAGTAACTGAATCTTTATGTTGAAGATAATTATACAAAGGGGCATTCGTAATAACCCCTTTTTCGCATTTTATCAGATACTCTAAATTGAAAATCAAATCTTCACCATGAACAATGCCTTTTGGGAATCTCAAATCACCTATCTTAGATGAAATATACATCTTATTCCACACAGCATTATTTAGTCTTCCAAAAATCTCTTGCCAAAGTTTTTCCTTGTCTAATACCTCTTCAATACAGACCTTTTTATCCTCACTTTCATTATAACTTTCTTCATATACAACTCTATGTCCACAAATTGCAATATCTGCTTCATTCTTTTTTAGTATACTAACAAGAAGTTCCAACATTCTAGGATTAACAGTATCATCACTATCAACAAAAGTTATATATTCTCCTTTTGCAATATCTAGTGCTAAATTCCGTGCCACTGCCTGACCTTGATTCTTCTGATGAATTACTTTTATCCTGGAATCTTTTTTCGCTAACTCATCGCAAATTTTTCCGCTATTATCTGGCGAACCATCATTCACCAAAATGATTTCTATATCTCCATATGTTTGATTCTGAATTGAAGAAACACATTTTTGAAGATATTTTTCGACTTTATATACTGGTACAATTACACTTATCATTTTTTCCTCATCACTTTTTTAACTGTAATACTTTTTGAAAATATAATTTACTTCTTTTACGTTCTTCCGCTAAAACAATATCTATTTTTTCTCTATCAACTGGTTTTAAAGTAACTCTCTCTATATCTTTTATCGAATCAATAGAACGCTCTGTCATTTCAGTCTTTCTTAATATTTCTGAAATCCTATTATCCTTCATTCCATCAAAAACATAAAATGATTTATGATAAATCAACGAATATGCTGTTCCGTGAAAGGATGAAGATAAAACTAATGCAGCATGATCTATATATGCCAGGAAATCTTTAGGACCCGACTCATATTTTTTTACATATTGGTTAATCATATCATTTTTATTATTATATCTTAAAATCACGATAGGCAATTTTAACTTTCCAGATATTGCATTGGCTATTTCCAGTTGTTTTTTGGTCGGTTCCAAACAATATAATAATATGTATTGTCCATTGTTATAATCAGCATTCGATTGTATTTTTCTCCATTCATTACAGGAAAGAAGCAATGTCGGATCTATGTTTACTTGGCACTGTTTCCCTGTTAAATACTCTACATTTCGTTTGCTTCCAAGCTCTCTTACCGATATAGCATCATAATCATTTAATAAATGGCTATATTTTTCTTTATCATAATGCTGCCAATCAATCTTCAATGGACCAAAGCTTGCTGCATAAGATAACTTTTTCCCGCTTTTCACAAAATTCAAATAATATACATCCGAAAAATCCAAGGTACGTACATTCCACAACTGATCACTTCCGCTAATATAATAATCAGCTACAGGAGGATTTTCTAAAAGTTCTCTTTCCTCGCAATATTTTTTCGTTAAATTAAATTCTTCCTCAATAAATGTTTCAAATTTTCTATGTTTTATTTGCAACTTTTTTGCATATGGTATTGTAATTATATTTTTTATTACATTTTTCCAGGACACGTTGGGTTTGAAAACGCTATATAAATCTTTCTGTTCGTTACTACAAAAGTCAATCACCTGATACTGAATTTCTTTATTACATTCCTTATACATTTTACAAATATATTCTTGCAATGCATATGTTTGTAATACTGAACCAAAATTATGTGCTCGATGGAATGTTATTGTTGCAATTTTATCCACTTTTTTTCTTCCTTCCTAATACTTTATTCTTCATTTTAAGCATTGTTCTAGGCAATAGCAGAGTTCCAATTATATTTAATTTAGTAAACAACGTAATTTTCGAACTTTTCAAAACGAGTATTATTCTTGACTTAATTGTTTTTATTATTTGTAAATACTCTTCTTTATTATTCACTCTGCCTATTAAATATCTCGCTCGTAAATTCAATGCAATCTTAAGTGTATTTTTTTGGACAAAAACTTCTTCTGCTGGTAATTCTTCTAAATATATTCTTTCAATATTTTTATAGGATTCCATTAATGTATAAATCCTTGAATTATAAGATAATTCTTTTGTCGCACTATTACCATCTTGACGATAATGATACAATTTAGAATCCAAATATATTGCCTTGGTTATTTGCCTGCAATATTCTGCAACAAATACATAATCTTCACTATAATGCAATGATTCATCCAGTCTCTTTGTAATAAACTTTTTTTTAAAAAGTTTATTACAAAGAAATCCTCCGATTTCTTTGGAATATAATAATTCTTTATAAACTTCCGACTTATTATATTCTACCTTTTTTAAATTACTCCCTGTTAAATCACTATTGGAATCTTCGCCATAATCATAGCAAATATTACATATTGCCATTTCAGCATTCATTTCTATTGCACTTAACAACTTTTCAATATAATCCGGTTCCACCCAGTCATCTGCATCAACAAATGCAATATACTCTCCCTCAGCCACTTCTAAGCCTAAATTCCTAGCACTGCTGACACCCCGGTTTTTTTGATGATAAACTCTGATTCGCAAATCCCTGTGGGATAATTCATCACAATAATCTGCCACATCTTCATTCGATCCATCATCTACTAATAATATTTCATATGAAGAATACGTTTGTGTTAAAAGCGAACTTATGCACTTTTGTATGTAATCCTTTGGTGTATTATAAACTGGTACAATAATAGAAATCATTTGTCACCTCTGAAATATCCATTGAAAATTTGAAAGAGTTGGTCCTGATGCTTCTGTTTTCCAATAGAAAAAATACAAAATCAGCATTAGAATAATCAATATTTTTTGACTTTTAGATTCCATCTTTTTCAGAAGAAGTGGCCAAGTCAACGTATTATATACTCCTGTATAGATTCCGATTCGTCCTAAATATGTACTGTTAAATGCCATTGTCATAAACACTGCGTGTAAAAATGACATATTCATATAAAATTTAAACTTCTCATCCTTTTTATTGTAATACCGATTAAATGCCCAAAAGAACACTACGGGAACCCATGCTACTATAATTCTAAGTGGATTGATTGGATTAGTTAAATACCCTGAACCAACTCCTGTAAAATCTAACGTATCATCTTTTAAAAATCCAATAAAACTAAATATTGCATCATAAGCTTTCATTCCTATAAATATATATATAGTACTTATTATTATCTGTTTAAATGACATCTGAATCTTCGGAAAGAAATAAAAAACAATTCCAATCACTGCAGTAATATGAAACATACTTGCTAAAAAGACCACCAGACACCAACATCCTAATCTTTTTTCTTTTATAAAATAATGTCCTGCAAAAAGAACCGCAGCAGCAAGATACTGTCTTACTCCATTAAAACATCCATGCCAGCAACATAACAATATATAGAGCATTACACTCAGCCATGGCATTTCACTATTTCTTAGAATAGTAACAACCATTAATGTTACTGTAATAACAGCAGCAAGAAACATCATTGTTCCTGGATCATCATATATTATTGCTGCCACACGTGCAATTACCTTAATTCCTGGTTCGTCATTTAATTTTAGTGGAAGTGTTTTAAACGATAAATAACTAGCATAATAATTAGAATAATCTGTACCTACATTATATCTTAATCCAGCTACCAATGCTAAAATTAATGTCATTAAAAAAGCTGTTCCTTTTTGTATTTTATTGTCACTTGATTGATTTATATTTGTACTTCCTATCCATTTATCAGTAACCGCAAGTAAGAGCATGCTTATCATGACAATATAATAAATTATCATTTTTTTCTCCTGTTTTCATTTCCTTTTTTATGCATCATCTTATAAAAAAAAGACGGGGTCAGCCATTTTAAAATAGGACTAATTATCCATATATAATATCTTTTTTTCAGTTTCAACTCTTTACACGCATTATATTTAACCCTTGCTTCATTTATTCTATTCTGATAAGTTCTTCTATGTAAAGCATTTCTATCATCCCTCATATCATATAATGCTTCCTGCAGATTATATCCTATATATCCTTTTGCATACATACGAACCCAAAGATCATAATCTTCTACACGCTTTCTAGTTGATGATTCACTATACCCATTTAATTCACGCAAAACTTCTGTTCTTATCATACAACCTGCATGACAAAACTGTGATTTTCTTACCCATCCTTCTTTATCTGGATTAGATGGATGTACTATTGTTCTATATACACCATCATCATCAAACAGATTCATCTGGCAGCTTACAAGTGCATATTCAGGATGTTCTTCCAAAAATTTCAGTTCTTTTTCAAATCTTTCTGTTGCACATAAATCATCTCCATCCATACGAGCAACATATTTTCCTCTTGCAATTTGCAAACAACGATTTAATGTTGGTGCAAGTGTAAGATTTTTCTTATTTTTTAAAACAATAATTCTTTTATCCCGCTTAGCTAATGTTTCCGCTATTTGTAATGTCCGATCTGTAGAGCAATCATCGCACAGAATCAATTCCCAATTAGTATATGTCTGTTTTATAATACATTGCACAGCCTCTTCTAAAGTATCTGCACAATTATATATTCCCATTAAGACCGATATTAACGGTTCTTTCATCTTAATTTTCTCCTTAAAATTCTAAAAATATATTTTCTCTAATTCTCTTTTGACATTTTTAAACGTGTATTGCTTTGCATTATCTAATGCTTGCTGAGAAATTACATCATACATTTTTTTTTCGTTTAACAATTCAATAATTTTATTCTCTAACGCTTTTTCATCATTTACAACAACAATAAATCCATCGACTCCATCCTGAATCAATTCTCTATGTCCTCGATTCATGGTTGCAACAACTGGAGTTCCTGATAACATAGCCTCTACAATATTCAATGGTAAACCTTCTCGTTTACTACAACTTATTGCAACATCTGCTATATACTGATATTCCTGAAGATTAGTTACATATCCAATTAACTGCACATTTCCTGTTAAGTTTTTTTCTTCTATCGCTTTCTCCAAATTTTCTTTTTCAGATCCATTTCCAGCTAACACAAGAATTGCTTCAGGATTCTCTTTCACAATTCCCGCCATAGCCTCTATCGCCATTATTTGATTTTTATTTTTATTTAATTCTCCTACACAAAGAATAATTTTCTGATCTGACATATATCCCATTTTTTCTTTCAGATCATCCTTAACTTTTTCGTCCACTGGAAAATATCTTTGTTCGTCAACTCCGACACCATGTATTCTTTCGACCTCGCAAGAAAATTTCTTTTTTGCTAGACAGTAATCTTCTTTGGTAATCGTAATGACTTTATCTGTTAATTTTGAAAAATATTTTTCAATAGGATAAAAAACTAACCAATTTTTTTTTGATGCCCCTTTGTAAAAATGAAATCCATGTGCAGTGTAATATACTTTTGTTCCTTTTTTTCTCGCCTTTTTAGCCGCTAATCTTGTTACAATTCCTCCCATTGGAGTATTACAATGAATAACATCGTAATTTTCCTTATCGATAATTTCTTTTAATTCTTTATATGCTTTAATATTTTCACGACTTTTTGGCGATCTTGAAAACGGAATATCATAAACTTTTTCAACAAAATCTAATTTTAATCCATTCTTCTCAACCAGATTGTTTCTTGCAGCAACATGTACTTCACAACCATGATTATGAAGAACATCCACCAGTAGCTTATGGAACTGGCAAATATGGCTCTGCACAGTAGCAGTCAAAAGCACCTTCATAATTTTATTTTCCTTTCAAATTCTCCATAATTATTTTCTGCAATCTCTTCTGATTTTTTTCTCCCACAAAACTATTATGTGGTGTCACAATTACATTTTCCCTATTCCATAATTCACTTTCTTCTGATAATGGTTCTTCTTCAAATACATCCAGTACAACTCCACCCAGTTTATCAAGATAAACTGTTAGTGCCTCTATGTCAACAACTGCCCCTCTTGCAATATTTACAAGAATTGCTCCCTCTTGTAATTTTTTCAACCGGCTGTTATTCATCAGATAATGAGTTTCTTCAGTTAACGGAACTGTCAATACTACAATATCAGTTTGTGTAAGAACATCATCCAACGCATTTAAAGATAACATTTTTTCATAATACTGATTTTCTTTCGGATAAAGATCAATCCCAACCACATAACATCCAAAAGAAGAGAAACGTTTTGCACATTCTGTACCTACACTTCCGCAACCAACTATACAGACTGTCTTTTCATTCAGTTCTAATAAATCTCTCCTCTTAATCCAACGATGTGCCTTTTGATTTTCCTGAAAGAACCGCATCTGCTTGTATAACTGTAGAACTCCCGTAATTGCAAATTCTGCCATTGGAATACTATATACACCTCTTGCATTATGTATTTCAATATGATGTTCTTTTATATAATCCAAAGGCACCCGGTCATATCCCGCACTAGTCAGTTGTATATATCGTAAATTTTTAAATTTATCTATCTGATGTGACAAAAATATTCCATTTCCAATAATGCCTTCTACCCATTCATATTCACATGGCAAATCTTTATTTTCCCACTGAATAAATACAACTTCATGCTCTTTTCTTAATTGTTCAATATAATCTGCTGCCTGCTGCCATGCTCCCGTTACTAACAAATTCATGCAACTATACCTCTTACAATTTCAATCACTTCCTGATGATTTTGTTCAAAATTATCTACACAAGTTTTTTCGTATTCACGAATCTCTTTTACTCCTTCATCAAAGATTTTACAAATCTCTTTTTGATCTGTAATCAGATTTGTATTGCAAAAACTTCTAGACAAAATTGCACATCCCGAACCGAGTCGATAATGCTCCTTGATAATCTTCTCTGCCGGTAATATTCCCTGTCCTATTCTTCCAACCCCACCAAATCCAAATGGAATCTGATACCTTTTTATCTTATCACAAATATCATCAACTAAACCTTCTGCGAGAATTTCAAACATAAATTTTTTCCCAAGATCCAAAGATAAATCATTTAATCCTATATGAATCTGATCAATACCTCTTACTTTCAGGATTTCATCCAAACAACTAACCGCCTTTTTGCTTTCAAGCAATGGAAGAGTAACAGCTCTTCCATTTACATACTCTACAAATTTTTGTACTTCTGTTGGTGTCGTAAAATATGGAAGCATAAGAATATCTGCTCCTGCATCAATTGCTGCATCAATTTCCTCTTTACTATCCATATATCCGAAATAATTTTCATGAATAGGATTAATCCGAACTACAATTTCAGCCTTACGAACAGCTACTTTTACATTTTTTATATCCTGTATCGTATGATGGTTCTGTATCGTATCCAGTCCTCCCTGGCGTACATCTTTTCCTATAAATTCCATATCAATAAAAATTCGATCCACACCCGCATTTTCAGCTATTACTGCGACCTCAGGATTATTTGTTATATACATTAATTTTAATGGCATAATTACCCTCTATTTCTTTAATGTTTCCCCTTTATTCTCATTATCTTTATTTAATAGTACTTTAAAAATCGTTGTGAAAAAAATCTGTACATCCAATGTAAAGCGAATATGTCTGACATACCACACATTCAATTCAATACGATGATTCCATTCTACATCTTTTCTTCCATGTATCTGAGCCCATCCTGAAAACCCAGGTCGTACATCAAACATATGTAATTGTTCTTCTGTGTACTCTTCAATTGGCCACGGATGATAAGTCAGTGGAGGTCTCGGACCCAAAAGTGACATATCACCACGCAGTACATTTATTAACTGTGGCAATTCATCTAATGATGTAGCACGAATAAATCGCCCCACTTTTGTTACTCTTGTATCGCCTTTTCCACTATATACACCTGATCCTTTTTTTTCAGCTCCGACACACATAGAACGAAATTTCAACATGGAAAAAACTTTTCCATCTTTGCCTATACGATCCTGCTTAAAAAGAATTGGTCCCGAACTATCTAACTTAACTGCAATTCCAATTATCAGCATTGGTATAAATGCAATACAAAAAACCGGAATAGCAATAACAAGATCTATCACTCGCTTTACATAATCGCGATAAAAAGGACTCGCTTCTTTTTTATTGGGCATATCATTCTTCATTTTTCTTCCCTTTCGTTCTAAGACATTGCTATTTTTATTTCTTTTGCTTTTGTCTCTTTCTTATTTTGCATTAAAGTAACTTTCTGATTCATCTCTTCTGGTGTCTTGTAGGTCGGAACTACCTTTCTCAAGGCCTCTTTTGCCATCAGATCATCACCCATGTCACATGCTTTTCTCAGAATTTCCATTCTTTCACTAATCTCTTCTTTACTGAGTGCTGTATCTCTTTCAATAAAGATCATCTTATTTGGTGTCTTATCCAGTTCTTCTGTCTTCACCAGTAATTCTTCATAGAGCTTCTCTCCCGGCCGGAGTCCTGTCTCCACAATCTTAATTCCCTGCACTCCTGAAAGCTGGATCAGATTTTCTGCAAGATCCAGGATCTTTACAGGCTGTCCCATATCCAGCACAAATAGTTCTCCGTTTTTTGCCATCGCACCACTTTGGAGAACCAGCTGTGAAGCTTCCGGGATTGTCATGAAATATCTGATGATTCTCTTATCCGTAACGGTCACCGGACCTCCATTTGCAATCTGACGTTTAAACAACGGAATAACTGAACCGGCACTGCCTAATACATTTCCAAAACGTGTGGCACTGTACTTCACCTTTCCGTGAGTACTCGCACTCTGTACAATCATCTCACAGAAACGCTTCGTTGCTCCCATCACATTCGTTGGATTCACAGCTTTATCCGTAGATACCATCATAAAACGTTCTGCCTCATACTTTTCGCATAAATCTACCAAATTTTCCGTTCCAAAAATATTGTTGTAGATTGCTTCAATGCAGTTCTTTTCCATCAGCGGTACATGCTTATGTGCCGCCGCATTAATAACGATCTGCGGACGGTACTTCTTAAATACTTTTTCAAGAGCTTTCCTGTGCGTAATCGAACAGATCTCGATTTCCAGATTCAATTTATCCCCATAAACAATCTTTAATTCCTGCTGTACGTCATATGCTCCATTTTCATAAATATCCAGAATAATGATCTGCTTTGGCTTCATCTTTGCCAGCTGACGGCATAACTCGCTTCCAATCGATCCTCCACCCCCCGTGAGCAGAACTACTTTATCTTTATAATAAGCATTGGTATTCTCGTCTGACACGATCAGCGGTTTTCTGAAAAGCAGCTCCTCTATATCGAACTCACGTAAATGCCTTTTTCCTCCTGCCGTATATACTATAGGATAATCATATACTTTCAGCTTATATCCTGCTTTTTTATAGTACTCATACAGCTTTTTCTTCTTTTTCGCATCCATAGACGGAATTGCAAAAATAATCTCCTGTACTTCATATTCTCCCAGTCTGCTGAAAGTCGCCTCATCTTCTGACCAGATCGGCAGTCCCTGGATCTCTCTTCCTACTTTTTCCGGATTTGTCTCAATAAAGCACCTTGGCAGATAAGACGCTTCCGGATTATTCAAAAGTTCTTCCGCCAGACTGACTCCTACACGTCCTGCTCCAATAATCGCTACTTTAATCTTCTGGACTTCTTTATCCGGTTCACTTTCGATTCCTCCGAACATATGGAGCAATGCTGATAAAATTCTCCCTTTTACACTCCTCTGATCACCACATTTATATGCATAACGGTATACCATTCGCAAGGTCAGTGCACCAAGAAGATTCAGACTGACTAAAGATACCATTCTTGCAAAACTGATCTTTTGGATTGGGAGAAGAAGTTCTGTCCCAAGATATCCGATAAATGCAACTGCATCTGTAAACAAAAGTCTGATATAGCACTGGATTCCTCCATATCGCCATACCTGTCCATAAATATTTCCTGCTATTCTTACCAGAAAGATCCAGACTCCGGCCAGACATATCTGCTGCAGGACTCCGATCCCCGTCAGCCTTTCTGATCCGCAATAAAATATCAGCAGTATTGCTGCAACTGCTGCATAAACCACCAGATCATATAAGACCAGCATCCAACGGATATTCCGATGATATTTTTTTCTGCTGATTTCTTCTTTCTTTTCTTCCACTTTACGCATCATTCATAACCTTGAAATTCCTCTGATTTTCTATTTTATCTGTTTCCTTGTTCAGCTTCACTTTTCTCCATCTCATTCCCTGTCGGATGTTCTCCAACCGGATGGAAGGTTGTCACGATCTGCTCTACAAGTCCCACGATATGATCTGAATTGCTGTAGCATGTATCTGCCAGTTCTTTTAACTGTCCAAAGAAGGCTTCCGTATCAAATGGAATTGGCTTTCCAATATGAATCAGATCATTATCAGTCTTCATAATTCCTTCTTCTGCCATCAGCTTCTCTTCATATAATTTTTCTCCCGGACGAAGTCCTGAATATTCAATCTTAATATCTACATCCGGTTCATATCCTGACAGCTTGATCAGATTCCTTGCCAGTGTATCGATCTTCACCGGTTCTCCCATATCAAGGACGAAAATTTCTCCTCCCCAGGCATAAGTTCCTGCCTGCAGTACTAAGCTTACCGCTTCCGGTATAGTCATAAAATAACGGATGATATCCCGGTGCGTAACCGTGACCGGTCCTCCCGCCTCAATCTGCTTTTTGAATAATGGGATCACGCTTCCATTACTTCCCAACACATTTCCAAATCGTACCGCAACGAACTGCGTTCCTGTTCTTTCACGATTCTTGATACTTTCAATTTTCAGTCTGGCAGTATTTCCCATAGTTTCTGAGTCTTTGCCGTCCGTCTGCTCTTCTTCTGCCTTTTTCAGACAGATTTCTGCCTGCTTTGCCAGCTCTTCTGCATTGTCTCTGTGGCCATGCAGTAATGGAAGTAAATCCATTCTGCCACTTTTGCTGACTGCATCCATGCTCTGGATTACCATCTCACACAGTCGCTTGCTTGCACCCATGATATTCGTTGGATTTACAGCTTTATCTGTACTGATCAGAACAAACCGCTTTACTCCATTCTGCATTGCCGCATAGGCAGTTTTGTATGTTCCGATTACATTATTTTTAATCGCTTCATTCGGGCTTGTCTCCATCAGAGGAACATGCTTATGTGCAGCCGCATGATATACGATGTCCGGCTTATATTTTTTAAAAACCTGATTCAGCCTTCTGCTGTCACGTACGGAACCAATCAGAGTCACCAGATTCAGTTCCGAATGATTTCTGCGAAGCTCCTGTTCGATGGCATATGCATTATTCTCATAAATATCAAATAGGATCAACTGCTTTGGCTCATGGGACGCAATCTGACGGCACAGTTCGCTTCCGATTGAGCCTCCGCCTCCCGTCACCAGAATCGTCTTTCCCTTTATGTACTGAAAAATCTGTTCCATATCCACTTGAATCGTATCCCTTCCAAGCAGATCCTCTACCGTAACATCTTTAATCTGTGCCAGCGATACTTCTCCCTGCACAAACTGATACGCTCCCGGAAGTATCTTCAGTTCACACTTTGTCTCTTTACACAGGTTCAGGATCTCTCTTTTTGCCTCTGCACTTGCTGTCGGAATTGCAAAAAGGATCGTACTGATCTGATACTTTTCAACTGCTGAAAAGATAGATGCTCTTCCCCCTACGATCGGTACATCTTCAATATTTCTGCCCCATTTATTTCTGTTGTCATCAATAATGCATTGCGGCGTACCATTGATCCGTCTGGAAGTCTTCAATTCACGTACAAGGTTCTTTCCCGCATCACCAGCTCCGATCACCATAATATTCCGGCCATTTGTATGGTTCTGCTCTTTTCTCACCTGTGCCATCCTTGTTCTCTCAAGAGTAATATAGCGATATCCGAACCGAATCCCTGTAATCAGGCAAAACTGCATGACTGCTCCTACTATATAATAAGAAGCCGGCATTCTCTTACAAAGCATCGTAATTCCTACATTAAAAAGGGTTGTAATAATGCTTGCAAGTAAAATATGGTTCAGCTCTGTATAACTGGCAAATGCCCACAAACTATTATATAATTTAAGTACCCAAAATACAGCCAGACAGAACACCGTATAAATCGGTGCAAATCTGAGCATTGCATGGATATATTCTGTTGGAATCTTTGTGAAACTGAAATCAAATCTTAGAAGTAACCCCAGAAAATAAGAAAAATTCACTGCGAATATGTCATATATGACCAGATAGGCGGCTATAATCTGCCAATGTTCGAATCTTTTTTCCTTCCCCTTTACGTCATTCTCTCCTCGTTCCGCTCTCTTTTTTAATTCTTTTTCCCTCATTGTATAACTATACCTTTAAAACTCCATCTTATGCCTCTGCACCTTTCGATGCACCCTCTGTTTGTCATGCACAATGATAGCATTTTCCCCCTTTATTTTCAACATAATTCAGTATATTTCACTACCCCCCTAATTTTTAATATTTTTTTAATATTCCCTTAATTTTTTACATATTTTTCCAGCAAAATCTGTCATTATTATTACACATTTACAAGATTTATCTGCTCCTTTATTTTCTTTTCTTCTTTCAAGAACTTTGTAGATTTTCATATTCCATTCAAACAATCCTCACACAATTTTCACAAATTATTTCTATACTATAAGTGTTCTTAACAAAGAACACTTTTTCATAAACTTTTTCCCCTTGAGTCACAGAAATGTGGCTCTTCCTTTTTGCCCTTTTTTACTCAGAAAAAAGCCGGTTTCTTATCTTTCCCCAGATCTGCAACTGTACATAGTCATATGCCTTATCATAAAGTGCAAAAATCACCTGTCCAGCCAGAACAGAACTGTAGCGAAGCCACTCCGATATTTCTCCTCCGAAAAATAATTCTCCATATCCCAAAATCAATGGCAGATAGAGTCCGTTAAAAAGGATAACTTTTGCCAGCCGATACCACTGCATTTTCCGCTTTACTCCGGCAGAACGCTCCAGGATTTTCCAGATAAATTCTCTTCCCCAAATATAAAATCCCATTCCGGCAAAAGTAATAACATAGAGTTTATTCGGTGCCAGAAGAAACCCAAGCAACACTGCTGAAAGATAAAAAGCAAGTCCAGTCATCTGACCGAACTCTCTGAATACGACACCCACAAAAAAAGAAGCTGCCGCCAATAAAAATAATGTATTTGTCTCTATCACACTTCCTAAAAACATAAAGATGACAGTCATCGCAAGCAGCAATCCACCAAACGCTGCCCTTTTCGCTTTTAAATGCATGTACAAAGATCTCCTCCCATACATTCACAGAGTGAATCCGCAATCCACAGGTCACAGCAGAGATTTCCTGTACCACAGGAATTACTGCTCCCCGGTGCATACCCTCCACCATATGGACTGTTGCTATAGCGGTTACTTCCAAATTCTAACTGATTCAGTAACTGCCGGTACTGCGGATTTCCAGGCTCCATGTTTACAGCCTGTGCTGCATGATCTCTCGCCAGAATATTATTTCCACAGCCTGCATTGGCACAACTGCTGAGATAATACCACATTCCACTCCTCTCATTTACCTGATCCAATGTATTTAACGCCTCTCTGTACCTGCGGCTGTTGATATAATTGGCCGCTGCCTGGAGCCTTGGATCAATCTGTCCGCCTGTATAACCATTTCCGTAGCTATTCCCGTAACCACTACCATAACCATAACTATAACCTGATCCACTTGTCCGCTCTCTCATAATCGTATCATAAGCTTCCTGAACTTCTTTAAATTTTTCCGCTGCAAGATCTGCCAGTGGATTATTTATATTCGCATCCGGGTGATATTTCCTGCTCAATTCCCTGTATGCTTTCTTTATCTCATCATCCGATGCACCCGGAGACACCCCAAGTACCTCATACGGATTTTTCCTCATCTATTTCTTTTCCTCACTTTTCTTACTTTTTTTCATTTGTTCCTGATTCTGCTCCTGAATCCGACTCTGAATCTGATTATACCGATTCCAGACTCCATCATACAGGATATTCCTTAAAATGTCCACATCTACCAGACACGGGAGCTGCTCAAACCGTGCCGTACTTTCTGCGATCATCATTCGCAGGATCTGAACCATCCGTTCTTCATAATCTTCCTTTTCCGAGATCTGCTTTAACGGATTATAGCGATTTTTCTTTTTATCTTCAGAAAGATCCTCATAAGCATCCATGATATAAATAAACTTTCCTAAATAGAATCCCATCTTCCGGAGCGTCTTTTCCCAGATATCTTCCTTATAGAGCAGAAGTTCTGCCATCAGACGTCCGAAACTCCACGCTGCCCGGTCAATATCCTGACAATTCTCCTTTTCACACTCTGAAAGTTCTTTTAAAGAGTCTCTGATCACTCTGCTCTGTCTTGGATACGCTTCAATGATCTTCTTCACTTTTCCTTCCATCATACTTTTTGCCAAAAGGCTTGTCACCTTCCGCTCATCCTGCCAGTCATCTTCCATATGATAATAAGCCAGCAAAACATTCATTGCTGCTGCATATGATGTGATCTCGTTCCGCAGCATCATCTGCTTCTTTACTGGATGGATCTTGCAGCGGTGCTTCTCCAGTTCTGGAATCCTCTCATACAATGAGGACAGCAGGATCACTGCAAACGTCATATCATATGTCAGCGTCATCTGCCCCATAAATCCATAATCTTCTTTTAAAGTACGACACAGCCCACAATAATATGCTCTGTATTTTTTCAGATCTTTTACCTTCAGTTCCGGTTCACACACCGTCACATAACCAAACATATCCTTCCTCTTTTCATTAAAATCTTATTTTTTATTATAGCATGGCTGTATCTTTTATAGGAATAGCTGCAATTATTAAATTAGCATTAAATCACCTGAAACTGGTACTGTCGATTTACAGTTTCACCTTTCTCTCACCTTTTCTCGCATTCACATTGTTAACCTCGAAGCAGTTCGATTGTTAACCTCGAATCAGAATTGGTTGACAAATGTTTTTTTGTGCTTTATACTTGCGTAGGACATCAAAAAATTTAATCAAGATATTTGAAAGGAGTCACTCATGACTAATCAGCAACCAAACGGACAGACAACCTCTCTTACTCAAAATTCAAGAACCAGACAGATTACTCTGATTGGACTGATGACTGCGATCACCTGCATTCTTGCACCGCTGTCAATTCCGCTTCCATTCAGTCCGGTACCGATTTCTCTCACAAATCTGGTTATCTTTATTTCCGTATTTATTTTGGGAATGAAAGATGCTACGATCAGCTTTTTAATTTATCTGCTTCTCGGTTCAGTAGGACTTCCGGTTTTTGCCTCCTTCCATGCAGGTCTCAGTGTACTTGCAGGACCGACAGGCGGTTATCTGATCGGCTTTATTTTTCTTGCACTGATCCAGGGCTTTGCAATGAAATATTTTGACCGTAAGCTGATCCCAACGATCATCGGTATGCTCATTGGTATGGCTGTATGCTATATCTTCGGAACAGTCTGGCTCGCAAAACTGATGAGCCTTTCCTTCAAAGAAGGACTTTTCATGGGCGTTATCCCGTATCTCCCGGGAGATGCTGTTAAGATCATTATTGCAGTAATCGTAGGACCAAAACTGTATGCAGCAACGAAAAAAGTAAGATAAATAGAATTAAATTTGTATTTGTTGGAATGATACGCTTGTA
>ERZ773186.1293-NODE-1293-length-21251-cov-3.459662_pt1 | contig 21251 bp, 14 predicted proteins | sample MGYA00581000_ERZ773186 | MGnify/ENA primary metagenome ERZ773186 (study PRJEB29015, sample SAMEA2737752) | human gut metagenome | biome: human gut; feature: human-associated habitat; material: faeces | place: China | collected 2012 ...
CGCTGATCATGACCAGCAACGCCTTCAACAAATGGATGGTGCGCTGCATGACCGCAGCCGGTGAGCCCGATATGGGCGCCTTTGACGTTTCGCTGCTGCATCACGTGAACCACCGCGACCGCAAGAAAAAGCTGGCCGATATCTGCTTCGTCCTCAACGTGGAAGACACCCACGTGGTGACCTATGCGCTGAAAAAGCTGGTCAAGGCGGGATATGTCACCAGCGAGAAAGCCGGAAAAGAGCTTTTTATAAAAAAAGCTCTTCCGTATCATAACACAGATTAAATAAAATGGCAACGGCTGTCTTTTTTACAGATCAAACAGAGAAAGCTGATTGGACTGGGGCAGATCCTTTAAAAGTCCCAGATCCGACATCAGGGCACAGATCGTTCCGTTTACGCGGGTACGGCTTGAAAAATCCTCCACAGACAGGAATGGGCCGTCCTTTACCGCATCAACGACCGCATCCGCTGCCTTTTCTCCCAGACCGTCAATACTGCTTAAAGAAGGCATCAGCTTACCGTCAATGATCTGGAAATGTCTTGCTTTTGCCTTATAAATATCAATTGGCATAAAATCAAAGCCCCTTGCGTACATTTCCTGGACAATACGCATGTCACGCAGGGTATCCTGCTCCTTTTTAGAAAGAGTATCGGAACGTTTTTTATAATCTGCCAGATAATATTCCAGTTTATCTCTTCCCTGACACATGATCTCATAGGAAAAGGCGCTGGCGCGGATACTGAAAAAGGCCGCATAGTAAGCCAGTGGATAAAAGATCTTACAGTAGGCAATACGCCACGCCATCATAACATAGGCTGCCGCATGTGCTTTTGGGAACATGTACTTGATCTTTTTACAGGACCAGATGTACCAGTCAGGCACACCATGCGCCTTCATATCTTCTTCCCACTCCGGCTTTAAACCTTTACCTTTTCGCACGCTCTCCATGATGGTGAAGGAAAGTCCCTGTTCCATTCCCTGGGCGATCAGATAGATCATAATATCATCTCGGGTACAGATCGCTGTCTGAATAGTAGCTTTTCCTTCCTGGATCAACGTCTGGGCATTTCCCAGCCAAACGTCCGTACCATGTGCCAGACCGGCAATACGCACCAGGTCAGAGAAATACTTTGGTTTGGTATCCAGAAGCATCTGCATAGCAAAGTCCGTACCAAACTCCGGCACACCAAGAGCTCCTAAAGGACAGCCACCGATATCATCCGGCGTGATCCCCAGTGCAGAGGTATTCTGAAACAGGCTCATAACCTCCGGGCTGTCCAGAGGAATATCCTTAACCGGGTCCAGACCGATCAGGTCCTGCAGCATACGGATCATGGTAGGATCATCGTGTCCCAGAATATCCAGCTTTAACAGGTTGTGGTCAATGGAATGGTAATCAAAGTGTGTGGTAACTGTGGATGTAGTCATATCGTTTGCCGGGTGCTGTACCGGTGTAAAGGAATAGATCTCTTCACCTAAAGGCAGTACAATGATACCTCCCGGATGCTGGCCGGTGGTACGGCGCACGCCTACACAGCCCTGAACAATACGGTTGATCTCGCAGTTTCGCTTCCTGGTTCCCCTTTCCTCATAATATTTCTTTACATAACCGAAAGCCGTTTTATCCGCCAGTGTACCAATGGTTCCTGCACGGAAAGTCTGGCCCTTACCGAAAATAACCTCCGTATAGTCATGGGCCTTACTCTGGTACTCACCGGAGAAGTTTAAGTCGATATCAGGCTCCTTATCTCCCTTAAATCCAAGGAAAGTCTCAAATGGGATATCAAACCCGTCTTTTTCCAGAGGTGTTCCGCATACCGGGCATTTTTTATCCGGCATATCGCAGCCCGCCATACCGGAGAACTTACGCACTTCTTCAGAGTCAAAATCATAGTAACGGCACTTTGGACAATGATAATGAGGACTTAGCGGATTTACCTCTGTAATACCGGACATGGTTGCCACAAAGGAGGAACCTACAGAACCTCGGGAACCTACCAGATAGCCGTCTTCATTAGATTTCCAAACCAGCTTCTGGGCAATGATATACATAACCGCAAATCCATTGGTGATAATGGAATGAAGCTCACGCTCCAGACGGTCTACTACGATCTTTGGAAGATCTTCACCATACATCTCATGAGCGCGGTCATAACAGATCTTTGTTAAGGTCTTATCAGAGTCTGGGATAACAGGCGGGCACTTGTCCGGACGCACCGGCGCAATTTTTTCGCACATATCAGAAATCTTACGGGTATTGGTAACGACTACCTCGTATGCCTTATCCGGTCCCAGATAAGCAAACTCTTCTAACATCTCTTCTGTTGTACGCAGATATAGCGGCGCCTGGTCATCGGAGTCTTTAAATCCCTGACCAGCCATGATGATACGCCGGTAAACCTCATCCTGGGGATCCAGGAAATGAACGTCACAGGTAGCGCACACCAGCTTACCAAACTGGGTTCCCAGATCTACGATCTTTTTATTGATCTCGATCAAGTCTTCTTCTGTCTTAACTGTACTTTTTTCATCCCGGAGCATAAACGCATTGTTTCCCAAAGGCTGGATCTCCAGATAATCATAGAAATTTACCAGTCTGGCAATCTCCGCATCGGGAGCCCCGCGAAGAAGGGCCTGATATAATTCTCCCGCCTCGCAGGCAGAACCGATCAGCAGACCTTCTCTGTACTTGTCCAGAACGCTCTTTGGGATACGGGGACGTCTGGAATAATAATCCAAATGGGACCAGCTGACCAGACGGTACAGGTTGATACGTCCCAGGTCATTTTTTGCCAGGATGATCACATGGTTGGTAGGCAGTTTCATAATGGTCTGGGCATCCATGGTACTTAATTCATTTAAGTGGTCCAGATCTTCAATATCCCGATCCCGCAGCATCTTTACAAAAGCTGCGAAAATCTCCGCTGTAGCTCCTGCATCATCTACTGCCCGGTGATGATTTTCCAGGGAAATATTTAAAGCTTTCGCTACTGTATCCAGCTTAAAACGGTTTAAGTTTGGCAGAAGAAGGCGGGCCAGAGATACCGTATCCAGTACTGTTGGTGAAAATGGCAGTCCCAGCGCTTCTGCATAATGACCAATAAAACCAACATCAAAACCTGCATTGTGGGCTACCAGTACTGCGTCTCCCACAAATTCCAGAAACTGAGGTAATATCACATCGATCTTCGGATATGGCAGTACCATAGCGTCATTGATGCTGGTCAGCTTTTCAATATCAAATGGAATCGGCACATCCGGGTTTACGAAAGTAGAAAACTTGTCCGTGATCACACCGTCTACTACTTTTACAGCACCGATCTCAATGATCCGGTTCTTTACAGGGCTGAAACCTGTGGTCTCAATATCGAAAACAACATAGGTATCTGCAAAAGTCTGTCCCTTGGAATTTTCTACCAGCTGCTTGGTATCATCTACCAGATAGCCTTCCACACCATACAAGATCTTAAAGGTATCCCCTTTATCCAATGCATGGTTTGCATCAGGGAAGGCCTGAACGCAGCCGTGGTCCGTAACAGCAATGGAGGACATACCCCATTTTTTCGCCCGCTTGATGATGCTCTTTACCTCAGAAACACCATCCATATCGCTCATTTTTGTATGGCAGTGCAGTTCCACACGTTTTTCCAGGCTGTTGTCCATACGCTTGGTGGTAAAGTCATCGGCCTTTTTAATACCTACAATAGAGCCTAATGTCAGTTCTCCGTCAAACTTATCAATGGTGGTAACACCTTTGATCTTAATGAACATGCCCGTTTTGATCATGTCCTTTACTTCATTGAAGATTTCCGGACGGATGAACATTTTAGCTGTAATGGTATCTGTAAAGTCTGTCACATCAAAGGTAAGAATGAATTTACCGCTTCTTAGCTCGCGGCTTTCACAGGTTAAGATCTGTCCACGTAAAGTAACTTCTCCGATCTCTCCGTCGATCTTCTCAATCTCCATAAAGTCATCTTCAAAATCACGGCCGTAAAGTACATCCGGATTATTGGAACGTTTAACAGAAAACTTCCTGTCTTCTCCAAAGCCGGAGTCTTTATCTCTTCCCCAGCCTTTTCTGCCTTTGTTAAGCTGAGGTTTTTCCGTTTTTCCGCCTGACTGTGGTTTTGCAGCAGCTGTTTTTCCTGCATCTACTGGTTTTATGCCATCTGATACAGGAGAAATAGTCTCATCATTGCCAGGAACATTTCCGGAAGCTGCCTGATCCATAAGAGCGTCCCATGGAGCTGCCTCCGGCATAGGAATATCCATAATAGCAGCATTACTATTATGAGTTTTTTTCTCACCATTATCGCTCTTTGCAACTGTCTGCGAGATATTTTCTCCACCACTTACATTTTCTAACTCATCCTTATGATTTTGCCAGTAAATAGCCTGTGCTTCTCTCTCTAACTTCAGCTCGATCTGCTTTCTACGGTCATTTTCCTTTGGCGGAATGTACTGAAACGCTACTTCTACCGGCAGACCGCACCGTTCATTAAATACCTTTTCCAAAACCCGCTTTAACTCATTGGTCTTGTCCCGGTTGACCATGGTATCTTCTACAGTCAGCACCATTTTTCCTTCATCTTCAAAGACGATCTGGGCTTTGCGGAACATACTGTATTCTACGATGCTGTAATGCTTTAATTCCAGCAGCAGACTGTCCTTATACATTTTTAAAAGCTTTTCCGGTGTGTACTGACCAGACAGTCTGTATTTTTCCTGTATCTTAATGGTGATCTGTTTATCCGGGAACAGCTGGTCTTTGATGCCCCGCTCCAGATCATAGATATTTTGTTTATGGATCAGCCTTGTGCTTTTCATATAAACACGAATAGAGCTTCTATCTCTGGCAGAAGTAACTTTTTCTACTTCTGCCATTGCTAAAAGCTCCTTTAAAGGCTCTGCAATATTAAGGGTTGGAAATACTTCTAAAAAACCTTTTGCCATTCAGATTACTTCTTTCTTGCTTCTGCCATTGCTTCCAGTTCACTGCGAAGGGAGTCTAACAGATCTTCTTCCGGTACTTTTCGTAAGATCTCACCTTTTTTGATGATCAGACCTTCACCTACGCCGCCTGCAATGCCAATATCAGCTTCCCTTGCTTCGCCAGGTCCATTGACTACGCAGCCCATAACAGCTACTTTAACACCGTCTAAGCCTTCCATGCCGGAAACCATGGTCTCTACCTGGTTTGCAAGATGGATCAGGTCAATACGGGTACGGCCGCAGGTTGGACATGAAACCACTTCTACGCCGCCTTTTCTAAGTCCCAGAGTTTTAAGGATCTGACGGGCAGACTTGATCTCCTCGATTGGATCACCTGTAAGGGAAACGCGGATGGTATCTCCGATGCCCTGATATAAGATGATACCCAGCCCCACAGCAGATTTGATATTTCCGGAAAATAAAGTTCCGGCTTCTGTAATACCTACGTGAAGAGGATGATCGGTTCTGGAAGTGATCAGTTCATGTGCTTTCACACACATTAATACATCGGAAGATTTGATACTGATGACCAGATTGTCATAGCCCATATCCTCAATAAGATGTACTTTATCCAAAGCACTTTCTACGATACCTTCAGCTGTTACACCACCGTATTTTTCCACCAGATCTTTCTCAAGAGATCCGCTGTTTACACCTACACGAATAGGGATATTTCCTGCTTTCGCACGGTCTACTACTGCTTTTACGCGGTCTGTACTTCCAATATTACCTGGATTGATACGGATCTTGTCAGCTCCGTTTTCCATAGCTGCAATCGCCAGACGGTAGTCAAAATGGATATCTGCCACTAACGGGATGTGGATCTCTTTTTTAATATCCTTAAGGGCTTCTGCCGCCTTCATGGTAGGTACTGCCACACGGATAATATCGCAGCCTGCTTTTTCCAGGCTTAAGATCTGTGCTACCGTTGCCTTTACATCTTCTGTTTTTGTATTACACATAGACTGGATGAGGATGGGATTTCCCCCGCCGATCACCCGGTCACCAATATGAACAACTTTTGTATCCTTTCTGCTCATGTTTCTTTCCTCTTTATTCTTAATCTCCGATTGCATGCCGCCTGGAGGCAGCACTTTTATAATAATTTTCTTACATCATTAAACATGATAAATACCATAAGTGCCAGCAGTAAAAACATACCGGCAGCATGGACCATTCCCTCTTTTTCACGGTCAATAGGCTTTCTGCGTATAGCCTCGATGATCAGAAATACCAGACGTCCGCCATCCAGTGCAGGAAGTGGAAGCAGGTTCATCACACCCAGGTTTGCGCTTAAAAGAATGGCAAAATTCACAAGTACCATGGCAACCACTGTATTTCCTGCAGGTGCTGCCTGCTCCACCGTCTGGTCAATGGTAGTAACGATCCCTACAGGGCCACTGATATCATCTGCGCTTACTCTGCCGGCAAATATCATATGAAAACTGTCAAATACATAGTAGATCCAGTGTTCCACCTCATAAACCGACTGCACCAGCAGCTGCACCGGATTTGTGATCTTCTGAAGTTTTGCCTCAAACCGCACACCGATCATGGACTGCCCTGTCTTATCGTTATAAACCGGAGTGATCTTTGCCGATCTCTTCTCTGTTTTCCCATTTTCATCTGTATGTTTCCAGGTAATGGTCACATCCTGATGAGGATGGGCTGTAAGATAAGGTGAAAGATCCCGGTAAGAATGGACCGCTCTGTGGTCTACTTTTATGATCACATCTCCTGTAAGGATCCCCGCCTGCTCAGCCGGGTACCCTTCTTCTACACCCATGACCACCGGCTCATAAAAGCCACCGGCACAGCCTACGATAACAAGGGATAACAGGAAAGCCAGAATGAAATTAAATAAAGGGCCTCCAAAAACCACGGCAATACGGTTAAATACAGGTTTGTTATTAAAAGCCCTGTCCCCTTCTGCATCCTCATCTTCTCCTAACATGGCGCAGGAACCGCCAAAAGGCAGAAGTTTTAAAGAATATCTCGTTTCGCCTTTTACAAAACTTAAAAGCCTCGGTCCCATCCCTAAGGAAAATTCCGTCACTTCAATCCCGCTTAATTTTGCGAATATAAAATGTCCAAGTTCATGGAACAGGATGATTCCCCCAAGGATCAGCACTGCCAGTACAATATTCATAGGATTTCATTCATCCTTTCCTGTTTTCATTTATGGTAATATCACCGCCAGGTGACATATCCGTTTAACTTAAATATTCCACTTTGAATGGATAAAGTCATAAGTTTCTGCTTCCGCTGCCAGGATCTGATCTACATCTGGTGCATCAACCTTCTTATGATGCTCCATGGATGCCTGGATCATGTCCGGAATGGTCAGATACGGGATCTTTTTCTTTAAAAACAGACTTACTGCCATCTCATTGGCTGCATTAAATACAGTTGGCATACTTCCGCCTGTCTTTCCTGCCTGGTATGCCAGTTTTAATCCCTTAAATGTTTCCGGATCCGGTACATCAAAGGTGATCTCACGAAGCTTTGTAAAGTCCAGTCTGTCTCCTGGAAGAAAACGTCTTTCCGGATAGTATAATGCATACTGGATCGGCAGTTTCATATCCGGTGTACCTAGCTGGGCGATCACTGCTCCATCTTCATACTCGATCATGGAATGGATAATACTTGCAGGCTGGATCACTACCTGGATCTGATCTAAGGATACATCAAACAGCCAGCCGGCTTCCATTACTTCCAGTCCCTTATTGACCATAGTAGAGGAGTCGATGGTGATCTTGTGGCCCATAGACCAGTTTGGATGCTTTAAGGCATCTTCCACCTGGACTTTTTCCAGCTGTTCTCTTTTCCATCCTCTGAAAGGACCTCCGGAAGCAGTCAGAAGGATCTTATGGATCTTATTTCCGGCTGCTCCCTGAAGGCACTGGAAGATTGCAGAATGTTCGGAGTCTACCGGAAGGATCTTCACACCCATTTTCTTTGCCAACGGCATGATAATGTGACCGGCTGTGACCAGTGTCTCCTTATTTGCCAGAGCAATGTCTTTTCCTGCTTCCATGGCAGCGATGGTAGGCCGGATACCGATCATTCCCACTACTGCGGTAACTACGATCTCTGCCTTTGGCTCTGTTGCAACAGCGATCAGGCCCTCCATACCGGAAAGGATCTTCACATCCAGATCTTTTACCCTTTCTTTCAGTTCTTTTGCCTTTTCTTCACTCCACAGGCAGGCGATCTCCGGCTTAAATTCGCGGATCTGTTTTTCGATCAAATCCACATTGGAACCGGCTGCCAGAGCCGTTACCTTAATATCTTTATTGTATCTTACTACCTCTAATGTCTGGGTTCCGATGGAACCGGTTGAACCCAGGATTGATATGTTCTTTACCATAATTATTCTCCCTTTGTAAAGGAAATGCTTAAAATCATGCTGCTCCTTTTAATTTAAATTGCCTATCTTACTATCTTAAAAAAGTAACTGCAAAATAAATAGCAGGAGCTGTAAATATCATACTGTCAAAACGATCCAGGATACCTCCGTGTCCCGGGATCAGATGGCCATAATCTTTAATATTGTGGTTTCTCTTAATAGCAGACGCTGCCAGATCTCCAATCTGTGAGATAACTGCCGCAATAGCGCAGGCAATGGCGCAGGCAACCATGGGATTTGCCACTTCTTCCATATTATGACCAAAATAAGCACCATAAGCAAGGCCTAACAGTGCAGAACCAACTACACCGCCTACAGCCCCTTCAATGGACTTTTTCGGACTTAATACAGGCGCCAGTTTATGTTTTCCAAGAAGCATTCCTACGCAGTAGGCGCTGGTGTCGCAGCCCCAGGAGCTTAAAAAGATCAGCCATACCAGATAAGCTCCGTCATGCATGCTGCGGGTCTGATACAGAAAAGAAAGCATTACCGGAACATAGCACACACCAAAAAAGGCGCCGGTTATCTCTTCTGTTTTAAAGCTTGGAAAAGTAAAAACATAGAGAGCCATTAAAAGCATCAGGGATGCAATGATCATTAATGTAAGATACTTCTGTCCCTCAAACCATAAGATCCCATAATAGCAGACAGCTGTCAGATAGCCAACTGCAGCTACTGATCTTTTTTCGATCCCGAGAACGCGGTACAGTTCAAACAGGCCTACCAGTGAAATAAGGGCTGTCACTGCAAAAAGGAGGGCGCCTCCTTTTCCAACGAAGAAAATAGCAAGGATGACCAGTACGATACCACTGATCAATCGTGTTGTAAACATAAAAATCTCCTTTTTGAATACGTTATTTTACCCCGCCGAACCGTCGATCTCTCTTATTATACTGAAAGATCGCCTTTTCCAGTTCCTTCTCATCAAAATCCGGCCACAGACAATCTGTAACATACAGTTCTGTATATGCCAGCTGCCACAGCAGATAATTGGACAGTCTTAACTCTCCGCTGGTACGGATCAGCAGATCCGGATCCGGGATATCCGCGGTATCCAGATAAGAAGCAAATACAGATTCTGTAATATCCTCTGCCTCCACTTTTCCTGCCTTTACATCCTCTGCCAGTTTCGCAGCTGCTCTGCGGATCTCATCTCTTCCACCATAATTGACTGCGATCACAAAGGTAAGTCCTGTATTATCCTTTGTCTCTTCTTCCAGACGGTTGATGCCGTCAATAATATCCTGGGCAAAACGTCTTCTGTCACCGATCATCTTTACCCGCACATTGTTGGCAGAAGCGATTTTTAACAGGCGGACCATATAATAACGGAACAGTTGCATCAGCGCTCCTACTTCTTCTTCGGACCTTTTCCAGTTTTCAGTAGAAAATCCGTAAACAGTCAGATATTTGATGCCCATTCTGGCAGCGATCTCTACTGTCTTTTCTACTGTAACACAGCCTTCTTTGTGACCAAAGGTTCTAGGAAGACCTCTTTTTTTCGCCCAGCGGCCATTTCCGTCTAAAATAAGTGCTACATGAGCCGGTATTACCATATTACTGTCTAATGCCATTTTCCTCACCTTTTCTTATCTTATTGCATAAAACGAAGAGGCAGGAGTCTCTCCTGCCTCCGTATCAATTTCAGAGACTATACAGTCATGATCTCTTTTGTCTTTTCTTCTACTGCCTTGTCAACACGCTCAATGGTCTTGTCAGTCAGTTTCTGCATCTTCTCAGTCAGATCAGCTAACTCGTCCTCTGTGATCTCTCCAGCTTTCTCTGCTTTCTTAAATGCATCATTTGCATCGCGGCGGATGTTGCGGACAGCAACCTTTGCGTTGTCAACTTCCTTTGCAACTTCTTTTCTTCGGTCCTCAGTCATCTCCGGGAAGATCAGGCGGATGCAGTTTCCGTCGTTGGTAGGATTGATACCTAACTCAGATGTAAGGATCGCTTTTTCGATTGCTTTTAACAGGCTCTTTTCCCATGGCTGGATCACGATCATACGTGCTTCCGGAACAGATACGTTTCCTACCTGCTGAAGAGGTGTTGGTGTTCCGTAGTAATCCACTTTAATCTTGTCTAATACATGTGGGTTTGCACGGCCTGCGCGGATAGTTCCGTAATCAGCTAACAGAACTTCCATTGTCTTGTCCATCTTATCCTGATAAAACTTTAAATCTTCCATAAGTTCCCTCCTGAACATGCAGCTTTTGCTGTCATTTTATATTCATAGCGTTTTCGCTTTTATTCTTACTTATTGTGTTACCGTAATGATCGATCAAGCAGTAACGATGGTTCCGTTGATACGGCCCTGCATAGCATTTGCAATACCGTCCGGTTCATTTAAGCTGAATACAGCCATTGGCATCTTGTGTTCCATGCACATAATAGACGCGGTCAGATCTACAACTGCTAACTGGCGGTCGATCACTTCCTGAATGGAAATGGTATCAAATTTCTTTGCCTCTGGATTTACCTTTGGATCGCTGTCATATACACCGTCAATAGCCTTTGCAAGAAGGATGCAGTCTGCCTCCATCTCAATTGCACGCAGTGTGATACCTGTATCAGTTGAGAAATAAGGATGTCCTGTACCGCCTGCAAAGAACACCACCTTTCCCTCTGCAAAGCACTTATTTGCCTGATCCTTGGAGAACAGCTGGGTCATAGTGCCACATGCAAATGGGGTAAAGATCTCTGTCTGCATTCCCGCATTGCGGAAGATCTCAGAAACATAGATACAGTTCATAACTGTAGCTAACATACCGATCTGGTCTGCCTTGGTACGCTCAATGGCATCGCTGGTACGGCCTCTCCAGAAGTTTCCGCCTCCGATCACAATACCTACCTGAACGCCTGCGTCTACAGATAATTTTACCTGTCTTGCTACCTCTTTTACAGTATCTTCGTCGAAACCGGTCTTTTTAGGACCTGCAAGGGCCTCGCCGCTTAATTTTAAGAATACACGGTTCATTTTCATAAATGAGTTTCTCCTTGTGTTGGATTATACTTTTTTAAGTATAACATAGGAATGTATTTTTGGAAAGATTATTTTCACTGTTCGCGGATCCGTTCACGGATGCTCCTTGCATCTGTGTCCGACAATGGATCACAGATATCATAGATCTTTGCAGTCAGTTCCGGATCATTTCCTACATTTTTAATGATCCACAATCTGGACTCTCCTGATTTTTTAAACCGGAGGACTTTTGCAATGGTAAACAGAAGTTCTTTTTCTTTTGCATCATTTGCGTCACTTAACTGTTTTTGCTGGTAACGCTTCTGCTTTTTCTCATATTTACTTACCTTTGTCTTTTCACGCTGGGCAATGGCAGCTCCCGGAGTACCGTATCCCTTCTCTAACCATATGGTTTCTACCTGATACGTTCCGTCTTCAATGGTCATAACAGCCATGGAAAGAGGCAGTGTATTCCGCTTATAACCACAACTTCCGGGATTTAGCCACAACCTTCCCGCGATCTCCTGCTGCTGGTACATATGGGAATGGCCAAAGATCACTACCTGAGCATCTCCTAATGCCACAGGGATGTCCGTTCTCTGATGGGCCATGACCATTTTCACACCGCCGATTTCAAAACGTTTGATCCCCGGCAGTCCCCCGGACCAGCCTCTGTCATTATTTCCCCTTACTGCAAAAAGCGGCTGCTTTCCGCTTAATTTCATATACAGCATCTGCGTATCAAAATCACCTGCATGTACGATCACGTCGCAGGTTTCCAGTATCTTCTCCACCTCCGGGCGCAGCACTCCATGGGTATCTGCCATCATTGCCACCCTTACAGGTCCCCGTTCCATTTTTCTTCCTCCTTGGTTTCACATATACACGCTCTGAAAATACCAGATTATTATATACGATTATTTTCTGACTGACAATCATTTCAGCCATAACATCTTCTTGTATTATTTATTTTTTCTGACGATTTTGTGAACATTATTGTGGAAAAAATAGTTAGATGTTATACTTGCAGCAGACCATTGTACATTTTGATATAAATATACGGATCTGTACATACATGAAAGGGGAAACTGTATGATAAAAAATTATAAAAAACTATTCCTGTCCTTTGGAGCTGCAGCTGTTTTAAGTTCCGCAGCTGCTTTTAGCAGCCTGGCTGCAAGTGGCGGCTGGGTCAGTGAAAACGGAGTATGGAAATATCAGGAAGCATCTGGAAATTATGCCTACAATACCTGGAAAACTTCCGGTGATAACTCTTACTATCTGGACAATAACGGCGTCATTGCTGTAAACCAGTGGATCGATGATACCTACTACGTTGACGATGACGGCGTAATGGCAAAAAATTCCTGGATCCAGTTATCAGAAGATACTTCCCAGAAGAAAGCAGGCTGGTATTACGTGGACGCCAAAGGAAAGCTGATCAAGGATAAATGGAGTACCATCGGGGATAAAAAATACGCTTTTGACAGCGATGGAAAAATGCGTACAGGCTGGTTTTTTGATAATGATGATATTTATTATCTGGGAGACAATGGTTATGCCAAGACCGGCTGGCTGTGCCTGGACTATGACGAAGACAACAAGCCGGATGATGGAACGATCTCTGAAATCCGTACTTCTGCTTCCGATACTGCCAAATGGTTTTATTTCCAGACAAACGGAAAGGCAAAACGTTCTAAGAATGACTCCTATTCCGCTGAAACCATCGGGGATAATAAATATTATTTTAATGAAGACGGTGTGATGATGACTGGCTGGGTAGCTGTAAAAAGCAGCGCTGAAGCAGGAGATCCCACAGGTATCAGCAAATTCGTCTATTTAGGCGGAGATGATGAAGGCATCATGGCAAAAAACAAATGGCTGGAACTTTACAATCATCCAGGTGACTCTGATGACAAGGACGAGATCACCACAGACAACAGCGATGAAGCCCCAGACGAAGGTGAGTCAAACTGGTACTACTTTGAAAGTGATGGTACCCCTGCTTACTTAAACAGCAAAGCTACCAATATGAGCAAGGCAACTACCAAGGTAGATGGAAATTCCTATTTTTTTAACTCCTATGGTGTCCGCCAGACCGGCCTTATCCATGTGGTAACTTCTTCCGGTAAAGAATTTACAGGCTACTTTGGTGAAAATGACTCTGACGGTAAAATGCTCACCGGTAAAAAATCCAATTTAAGCGTTGACGGTGAAACAGCTGCTTACTATTTCAGTGAGTCCGGCTCTGATAAGGGCTGCGGTTATAATGGTTCCAAAGATGATTATCTGTATTATCAGGGACGCCTTGTAAAGGCAGACAGCGGTTCTGACTATCAGGTATTCTGTGTTGACAATAAAATGTACCTGGTTAATGAGTCCGGCAAGATCCAGACTTCCAGCAAGAATTATAAAGTAAACGGATCCTGGACATTCAAGGTTTCCGGCGGTTCTATTTATTTCATTGATGATGATAAGAAATCCACAGGAAAGGTTACTTCTTCTGATGCGGAGTCCCTTCCGGAAGTGATCTATGATAAAGAGTATACTTTATAACGCTTTATAATACTACAGGCTTCGGCATTGGTTTAATCCTTTGCCGAAGCCTTTTTGTATGAAAACATATTTTTTAATTTTCATGGTCTTTTAAAAGTTCTCTTTTTCGTTTCTTCCAGATATTTACAGCAAACACAAAATTTCCAATAGCCAGAAGGTCTACTGCCGCCAGTCCCGCTGCCCACAATGGGAACGGTGCCTTGATCTCCGGTTTTAACAAGCTCCAGTCATCCATTTCTTCTGCATACGCCTGGTTTCTCACTCTCGCGTTTAAATACATGTAGATCACATCTTTTGCTGACTGCCGCAGTGCCTGATCATAGGCTGCCTTATTTTCTTCATTTTTAAAGGCAAAACTGCCATCATTCATAAAACCGTCCATCCAAAGGGTTCCCCCTGCTGCAAGAGCCTGATCCCCGTTCATATATTTATGATGGTCAGAATAATCTGTAAGCACGGCTCCTTTAAAGCCCCATTCATCCCTTAAAATGCTGGTAAGAAGCCCCTTACTGCCTCCTGCCCACACAGCTCCTATACGGTTATAGGAGGACATAAGGCCGGTGGCACCATTATCCTGTACGATCATCTGGAACGGCTTTAAATAAGTTTCCCGCAGGGCCTGTTCTGTCATCCAGGTATAGACGCCATCCCTGTAAATACCAGACTCCTGGTCATTGCAGATCAGATGTTTTACATAGCAGTATACACCCATATCCATACTTCCACTTACCGCTGCCCCGCACATTTTCCCGGAAAGAAAGCTGTCTTCTGAATAATATTCATAGTTTCGGCCATCAAAAGGACTGCGGTGGATGTTGACTGCCGGTGCATACCAGCCGCTATAGCCAAACTGACCTGCTTCCTTTGCGACTGCCCGTCCCATATCACGGGATAATTCTGTATTCCATGACTGGGCCATAACACCGGCATTGGGAAATCCGGTTCCTGTTGGATTTTGGTTGAAACTACCGATCTGTGCCGGTCCGTCAGCTTCTCTGGCTAATGGTTTTCCAATATTTTCCAGTTCTTCTGTCTTTACATACCCGTGAAGGAACAGCTCCTCTGTCTCTTTTTCTGTCAGCTGGTTTAAAACTTCATCCCACTTTGGATCGTCATAATCCGCTCCCAGTTCGTAACCCAGTTTTGATACAGTTCCGTTTTTTTCAATATAAAGGCCCTGCTTTTTTCCAAATGCCACATCATTTTTACTCTGAGACTCACTTTGTTCTAAAAAGCTCTGCCCAAACTCATCTGCTTTTTCCTGGGTATAAAGGTTCAGTTCTGCTGCCTTTTCAGAAAGTTTTCGGGTCTTTACCGGTTCTTTTGGAAATGTCGTATCAAAATCACTGCGGCTCATATAGGAGATCTTCTGACCGCTGTCTGAACCATCGATCCCCACTCCGTCTACTGCGTCTTTTCCTGTCATTTTATTGGAAACAACTGTACCTGTGATCTCGTCTGTAGGATACTGGATATTTTCTGCCAGTTTCAGGCTGATCTGGGCATTTGGTATATCAGCGGTCTCATGGGCGTTTTTCCGAAGAGAAAGTACATAGGTTCCCGGATCCAGCTCATATCCTGCAAAACCGTTTTGATTGCTGTCATTAAAATCATAGGATGCCATATCTCTGGCTTTTACAGACAACGTAACCTCTTCTTTTTCCCCCGGCTGCAGCTCTCCTGTTTTCGCATAATCAGCTAATACTACCGCCGATTTTTCGATCCCTCCCGCTTCATATGGAGGGGCATAATAAAGCTGCACCACCTCTTTGCCAGCCCGTTCTCCTGTATTGGTAACTTCCACTGTGATCTTGTAACTGCCGTCCGCAGTGATCTTTTCCCTTTTTCCCGGAGCATTTACAACCTTCCAGTCAAAGGTAGTATAAGACAAGCCATAGCCAAAAGGATACTGTACTACAGCCTGGTAACCTCTTCCATGAAGATTATAATACTTATCCCAGTAATCCTGCGCATCTGCTGTTTCGTACCATTTATAGCCTACATAAATCCCCTCTGCGTAGTCTACATAAGATACCTGATCATATTTAAAGGACTCTCCTACATTGCCGCTTTTGGTACCGTCAAAAGGATAAAGACCCTCTCCGTTTTCATAACTTCCCACTCCGTCAGCTCCTGCATTGGCATAGCTGGCAGCTGTGCGGAAATTGTAAGCCCAGGTATCAGCCGTGCGGCCGGAAGGTGTTATTTTTCCCCAGAGAAGGTCTGGAAGTGCCTCTGCCGAATACTGTCCGGTCATTCCTGCCATCACACAGGCCCCAATTCCAGGCATCAGGTCAATTGCTCCCAAGGTCATTACATTTCCTGTATTTAATAACAGGATCACATTTTTATAATTTTCACCCAGATAGCGCAAAATCCCCTCTTCTTCTGTGGAAAGATCCAGATAGGACCTTCTTTTATCTCTTAACAGCTGTCCGTTCTTCTTTACTTTTTTATACTGGATCTGAGGACAGTCATTGCTTTCCCCTGAAAGCCTTCCTACTACCATGATCGCTGTATCTGAATACTCTTTTGCGTTTTTAAGCAGATCTTCTGTGTAATATTCTGTATCTGTAATATCCGGTTCATAAAGCCGGCAGCTTTCTTCCGGCCAGCTTTCAAGAGTAGATGTTTTCTGACGCTTTGGCTGGAAATCCTGATACATCCGGGTCAGTTCTTCATTATAGGAGATTCCCGCTTCTTTTAATGCTCCTAAAAGATCCAGGTCTACTTTTTCCACTCTTCCGGAACCGGAACCGCTTCCCAGCCACTGGGTGGATGCCCAGCCAAATACATTTACCCGGGTGATCTCTTCTGAAAGAGGCAGGGTATTGTTTTCATTTTTCAAAAGAACAGCACCTTCCGCCTCGATCTGGGCTGCCAGACGGCGGCTGTTATAGGCAGCTTCTTCTTTCGCCTCTTTTGATACATTGGTACGGCTGCCGGAAAGATACAGGTCAATGGTCTCACGAAACGCAAAAGCCACACCTGTAACAAGGATCATAAGGGCAAGAAAAAAAGAGGCACCTCCCAAAAAGAAGCGGTACCGGAAAGGGATCTTACCTTTTTCTTTCAAGGTTTTTGTTCTTTCTGGATTTCGGTTCTTTTTCATAAGGTACCTCACATTATTATTTTTAATATTATAGATCATTAAGCGGCTGTTCTCCCGCCTCTTCTGCCCTTTTCACAGGCAGCTGCAAATTCTCTCAGTTTTTCTTTTGCCTCTGCTGTCAGGTTCTGCGGAACAGCGATCTGGATGGTCACATACTGGTCGCCTTTTACCTTCGGGTCTTTCATGGAAACAATACCTTTACCGGCAAGACGGATCTTTAAGCCGCATCTGGTTCCCTCACGCAGTTTGCAGGAAACATTACCATACAGGGTAGGTACAATGATCTCACCGCCTAAAACAGCTGTTGTAAAGGGTACTTCTGTACTGGTATAAACATCCATTCCCTTCCGTTCATAACCAGGCCGTGTTCCTACATGGACCTTTAATAACAGATCTCCTGCTTCTGCGCCGCCTATGCCAGGATTGCCTTTTCCTTTCAGGCGGATGCTCTGGCCTTCGTTGATACCTGCAGGGATATGGACTTTCAGATTTTGGCTCTTTCCATTTGCATCGGAAAGTGTGATCACACGGTCTGCGCCAAAAGCTGCATCATCAAAACTGATATTGATCTCCGCCTGTGCATCACTGCCTTTTTCGCTGGATGGATCTGCGCCAAAACCGCTATAGCCATGAAAACCGTTAAAGCCACTGCCGTCCTGGTGAAAACCGCCTGTAAAGCGGCTCTTTTTACCGCCGCCGAACATATTTCCGAAAATATCACCAAAGATATCATCGCCTTCTCCGCCTTCAAAATGGAAGGTGTGTCCGTCTGAAGTATGGAAACCTCTGAAGCCGCCATTTCCGGAAAAGCCTCCAAAACCTCCTGTAAAGCTGCCGTCAGAACCAAAGCCGCCATTTGCGCCGTAACTACCGGCTCCTGCTGCTCCGGTACCGTCAAAAGCTGCGTGGCCAAACTGGTCATACAGTTTCTTCTTTTCCGGATCGCTTAAAATATCATAAGCTTCATTAACTTCCTTAAATTTTTCAGCAGCTGCCTCATTTCCCACATTGCTGTCGGGATGGTATTTTTTAGCCAGTTTACGATAGGCTTTCTTAATAGTGGCAGGGTCTGCAGTTTTATCTATTCCAAGAACTTCGTAGTAATCTCGTTTCTGTTGTGACATCGTTCTCATCCTTTCCTGATTTCTTACAGGACCTGTGAAAATCCTCTAAGTTATAAATACAAGTTATATTTGTTTGTTCTATAATATGTATAACACTTATATCATTCATTGTCAAGGATGGAACGAACATACATTTTCTTTATCGTTCTGCTGTTTTTACACTGTTGACCACATAAATTCCAAGGCATACAAATACCAGGGCAACCAGGCTCTTTACGGAAAATGCCTGGGCTGTCTCCCCTAATACCAGGGCGGACAAAAGAACACCGAACACCGGGTTCATAAAGCCAAATACGGTCACGCGGCTTACAGGGTTATATTTTAACAATACACCCCAGAGTGTATAAGCAACTGCTGAGATAAATGCCAGATATAATAACAGGATATACGCGGAAACTCCGCTTTCAACCTGGACTCTTCCGCCGCCGAATAATCCAATGAGGATCAGGATCAGTCCGCCTAACATAAACTGATAACCGCTTAAGGTAACTACATCATACTGGTTGCCATATTTCTTTAATAAGGCGCCGGATGTAGCATAAAAGATCTGGGCAAACAGGACAAATCCTTCTCCTAAAAGAGATACCTGGAACAGATTTCCTTCCTGTCCGGACAGGTTCATTACTACAATTCCCACAAAACCCAGGGCGCATCCCACCAGTTTTCTGGCTGTCAGTTTCTCATACCGGAAGATCAGGCTGGCAACTAAAATAGAAATAAAAACATTTCCTCCTGTGATGATCGCTCCATGTACCCCGCTGGCATGTGCCAGTCCTGTGTAAAAGAAATAATACTGAAGGACCGTCTGATTTAAGCAAAGTTCCAGGATCGCTCTTCCTGATCCCTTCTGAGGCATGATCCAGCGGCGTCCCTGGATGCTGTGAAAAAGGATTACCAGAAAACCTGCCAACAGGAAACGCATTCCTGCAAATAAAATAATGGACATTGCGTCAGATGACTGGATCTGGAACAGTCTGTAACCTGTTTTGATCGCCGGTGTCGCGCTTCCCCATAAGAAACAGCAGATACCAGCCAAAAACATTACTACGGGGAGACTGGTCAGTCTGCTGTTTTGTTGCTGTGTATTCATATTCTTCTCCATTCTGCTACTGTCTGTAGCTCGTTTATCCTTATAAGAGTACCAGTACACAGATTGAAAGTCAATTTTTTATCAATAAGTTGTGAATAAGTATTGAAATTTTCTCAATTTTGTTTTACACTATACACAAAATATTTTAGGTGTATAAAAATATTTTGTACTGTTTTGCCATGTTTGTCTATTTATATGTTTTACTGGGGATTTTATAGATCACATGGCCTGGGGAAAATAAAATATGTGTGAAAGAACAGGAGAATTTATTATGTCGTTTCAATCAGTCTGTAAGCGTTATTGTCTGTTTTTAACAGGAGTCATCTTATGTGCAACAGGAATTGCCTTTATCACCCGTGCGGGTCTGGGGACTTCACCGGTTTCAGGGCTTCCTTTCGTGCTCAGTCTGGTAACACCTGTATCAATGGGATTTTTTACCTTTCTGTTTAATATGATCTTCCTGATCTGTGAAGCACTCTTAAGAAAGCGTTTCAGCGTAGAACAGGCTTTGCAGATCCCGATTACTTTCTTTTTCAGTTTCTGCATTGACAAGGCCATGGCCATCATTCCTACCCGTTTCGGCGGTCCCTGGGGTGACTCTTTTGTCTACCTGGTCATCGGATGTATCATCATGTCCCTTGGCATCAGCTTTGAGGTTATTGCAGATGTGATCATGCTTCCGGCAGAGGCATTTGTTCGCGCCCTTGCTAAAAAGACCGGCTTTATATTCGGAAATGTAAAAGTAGGTTTTGACAGCACCCTTACCATTCTGGCAATGATCCTGGCACTGATCTGTTTCCATAAGTTAAACGGAGTCAGAGAAGGAACACTGATCAATGCCCTGGTAGTTGGCCAGTTAGTAAAACAGTGGAGACGGTGCATTGAAAAACCGCTGTCAAATGCAATTGCATAAAATATCAAAAATCCCTGTCCCTGTAAATGGGGATATGTCATGAAACAAACGGAACCCGCCCTGCCAGGCGGGTTTTTGCATATTGGCCACCTTTTTGCAACAGAAAAACGCGCCCGCAGGCGCGTCTTTCCCGATTACTTTTCTTCTTTATAACATCCAGTCTTTGATCACATTGTGGTCTCTTAACAGTTTTCCAACGACTGTCTTATCGATCTTTCTAAGCAGAGGTTTCTTAAGCAGTTCCAGTGGCAGAGGCAGCTTCATTTCCAGCGGAGATTTTCCGTCCATCAGCTTTACAGTACTGTCTAACAGATCTCTCACATCGTATACGCTTCCCCAGACCTCAGGCACACCACGGTCTACACCAAGCAATCCATAAACAGCTTCCATTGCAGTTCTCACAGAATACTCTGTTGTGAATACGGTATCTCTCGGAGTCTCTGCAAACTGTCCTAAGAATGCAAAATTCACGCAGCCGTCCGGGATGACATCCGGTCTGTCCCCTTTGGTTCTCGGCATAAAGAATGCTGTGATATATGGCATCATGGTTGGAACACAGATAGCGCTGTGTTCTGCCAGCTCTCCGATTTTTTCTGTCGGAACGCCCAGATGATAAAGCCACTCTTCTGTGATCTCTTTTCCGGTACATTCTTTCATTGGTTTCTTAATATAATCGCCCGGCACATCGGTAAATAATCCATAAACCCATACGCAGACCTGATTTTTATCCTGATTCTTAAACTGTCCCTGACGATTGATCGTCCAGCTTAACAGCCAGCTTGAATCTTTACAGCTCACGATACCACCTGTCACAACTTTTCCGGTTCTCGGATCTCTCTTACAGATATCCATAATATAAGGAATGATCTTATCATCTAATGTTGTGACGGTTGCAGATTCCCAGTTTGTTTTTGCAATATCAGAGCAGAATTTCTCCGGGTGTCCAAAGGACGGATCCTGTTTTGCAATATTTTTCCATAAATTCCAGCAGCCGCTTGTACGAACCTCTGCATCACCGTTTGGTGCATGATTCTGGTCTCCGTAAATAGTTCCCTCGGTACAGCTTCCGTTTGTGACAAATACGA
>ERZ773186.1310-NODE-1310-length-20999-cov-3.215432_pt1 | contig 20999 bp, 30 predicted proteins | sample MGYA00581000_ERZ773186 | MGnify/ENA primary metagenome ERZ773186 (study PRJEB29015, sample SAMEA2737752) | human gut metagenome | biome: human gut; feature: human-associated habitat; material: faeces | place: China | collected 2012 ...
CTATCTTGTTTGCAATAATCAAAAATATGATAATTTAATGAATTTGCGAATTGACAGAATGAAAAAGCTTGAAATCCTTGATGAAAATTCCCGCCATTTCAGCGAAGTGAGCCATTATAAAGAAAAATTTGACGAGCAGGACTATGTTTCAAAAAGATTTAATATGTTTTCCGGTGATGAATGTAAAGTAACTCTTAAATGCAACATTCAGCTTCAAGAAGAAATGCTTGACAGATTCGGCAAAAATATTCCGCTTACTGCTGTTGACGGTTCACATTTTGAAACTACTGTTTCGGCTACTATGTCAGATGGTTTTGTTTCTTGGCTTATGCAGTATGGCGATGGGGTTGAAGTAACATCACCCAAAAACCTTGCAAAAATGGTGCGCGATAAGGCGAAAAGTATTTATAATATCTATAAAGGTAAACTTTAATATACATATACTTATAAAGCAGGAGCTTTGCTCCTGCTTTATTATATATAATAAACAAAAATTTATCTTTGTTTATTGAAATTTATGTATTATTATGTTAAAATTAAACTCAAGTAATTCAAATTTGAGGGATTTATTATGATGAAGGGAAAATTTAAAGCCGGTGTTCATCCCTATGAGGGAAAAGAATATTCCGGTGATAAAGAAATTAAAAGGCTTAACAGCGAAGAAATTATGGTGTTTCCTATGAGCCAACATATTGGTGCGCCAGCTACACCTTGCGTTAAAGTAGGTGACCAAGTGCTAAAGGGTATGAAAATAGGTGAAGCAAGTTCATTTGTTTCAAGCCCTGTGTATTCATCTGTATCAGGCAAGGTTAAAGCTATTGAAGACAGATTGATGTTAAGCGGTAAAGTATCAAAATGTGTGATTGTTACCAATGATTTTGAAAATGATAGTGTAGAAAATTTTGGAATAAATCGTGATGTCAACACGCTTTCAAATGAAGAAATTATCAAGATAATAGGTGACAGCGGCATAGTTGGTATGGGCGGTGCCGGCTTTCCGACAGGTGTAAAACTTTCACCAAAAAATCAAAATATTGATTACATAATAATTAACGGCTCTGAATGTGAACCGTATTTGACTTCCGATTACCGCTTAATGCTTGAAAGAAGCAGGAATATAATTGAGGGAATTGCGATAGTTCTTCGCTTATTTGAAAAAGCAAAAGCTATTATAGGTATTGAGGATAATAAGCCAAAAGCCATTGACGCACTTTCATTTGAATGTAACGGTAACAGCAGAATAAATGTAATGCCGCTTTCAACCCGCTATCCGCAGGGCGGCGAAAGGCGACTTATATCATCTGTTACAGGCAGGCAAATTAACTCACACATCTTACCTGCTGATGCCGGTGTTATAGTGCTTAATATTGCTACTGTTATCGCAATTTATGAAGCGGTAAAAATGAATATGCCGCTTATTCACAGGGTTGTAACTTTAACGGGTGATGCAATGGCTCGGCCTGCTAATGTTGATGTTTTGCTCGGTGTATCGCATAAATTTTTATGTGATGAATGTGGCGGACTTAAGGATAATGCTGTTAAAATTATTTCAGGCGGTCCAATGATGGGTATGGCAATGGACAGCCTTGATTATCCGGTTGTTAAAACATCATCTTCTATATTGGCAATATCGAAAGATGATGTTGAAAAAATGGAAACGACTTCGTGTATAAGGTGTGGAAGATGTGTAGGTGTATGCCCTGAAACACTTGTACCGCAGCTTATGGCACAGGCTGCTTTAAATAAAGATTATGAGCGGTTTGAAAAACTATACGGTATGGAATGTATTGAATGTGGCTGTTGCACATATGTATGTCCTGCCAAAAGACCGCTGACTCAAACATTTAAACTTGCGAAAATTAAAGTTCGTGAAAGCAAAATTGCGAAGTAGGGGGGATAAGTATGTATAATGTTTCGGTTTCACCTCATATAAGAGATAAGAGTTCTACTCAAAAAATTATGATTGATGTTTGCATTGCACTTGTTCCTACATTAGCTTTCGGCGTATGGCATTTTGGTGTGAATGCGTTAGTTGTTATCATTTCATCCGTTGCAAGCTGTGTATTAAGCGAGCTTGTGTTTGAACTGATATATAAAAAACCTGTTACTGTATTTGATTTCAGTGCTGTGGTGACGGGGTTAATAATCGCACTTAATATGCCGCCGCAAGTTGCGTGGTGGGTTCCAGCCATAGGCGGTGTATTTGCAATTATTGTGGTTAAAATGCTTTTCGGCGGAATAGGTCAAAATATTATGAACCCTGCTTTAGCCGCAAGGTGCTTTTTGCTTATATCTTTTACATCAAGAATGACTGATTTTTCTACTGCTGACGGTGTATCATCTGCAACACCGCTTGCCCAAATAAAATCGGGTGAAATTATAAACCTTAAAGATGCATTTTTAGGGCTTCAAAGCGGATGTATTGGTGAAGTTTGCTGTGTGGCTATACTTATCGGTTTTGTATATCTTTTGGTGAAAAAAGTTATAACACCGCGTATTCCGGTTATTTATATGGCTTCCACAATCGTGTTTGTTCTTATTTTCGCTTTAATTAAAGGCAAACATATCGGCTTTGATTACAGCACTCTCAATTTCGCTTTAGGCAATTTATTAACGGGTGGACTTATGAGCGGTGCGGTATTTATGGCTACCGATTATACAACAAGCCCGATTACTAAAAAGGGCCAAATTATATATGCCGTTCTTATAGGCTTTTTAACAGCAGTTTTCAGAGTTTTAGGTTCAAGTGCAGAGGGTGTTTCATATGCAATAATTACCTCAAATCTTGTTGTACCTCTTATTGAAAAAATAACTGTTCCTAAAGCTTTCGGTATGCGCAAGAAAGAGGGGGTGTAAGGCGTGAAAAATAAATTTTTAAAAAACTGTCTTGCACTTTTTGTAATAACTCTTGTTGCAGGTGTATCACTTGCATTTGTAAACGAAGTTACAAAAGAGCCTATTGCAAAAGCTCAGGATAAAGCAAGGCTTGAAGCTTATGAAGTTGTATATCCTAATGCCGAATTTAAAGTTATGGATAATTCGGATGAAATTCTTAAGGCTTCTTCAAAATCATTAGAAAAAGAAAATCTTTCACAATGCAGTGTGGATGATGTTTTAGCAGTAACGGATAAAAACGGTAATTTAATCGGATATGTTTTTTCTGCCACATCACCGTCGGGCTATGGCGGGGATATAAAAGTTGCTATCGGTGTATCGAATAAAACAAATAAAATCACGGGATTTACTGTTTTATCACATAGTGAAACTGCCGGTCTTGGTGCTAAAGCAACTGAAGATGAATTTAAATCTCAATTTATCGGCAAATCGGCAAACGGTATAAATTGTACTAAAAACGGTGCGTCAAATGATACCGAAATTGATGCACTCAGTGGTGCAACAATAACTTCAAATGCAGTTTGCGAAGCCGTAGACAGCGCACTTGCTGTATATAACCATCAGTTAAAGGAGGTTGATTAGCTTGAAAACACCGATTGAACGCTTATATAACGGTATTGTTAAGGAAAATCCAACCTTTGTACTTATGCTTGGTATGTGCCCGACTCTTGCTGTTACAACTTCGGCAATAAACGGGCTTGGTATGGGGCTTGCAACCACCGTTGTTTTAGTAATGAGTAATATGCTTATTTCACTTTTAAGAAAAGTAATACCTGATGGTGTGCGTATGCCTGCTTATATTGTAATCGTAGCGTCATTTGTAACAATTGTTCAAATGGTACTTCAGGCTTATGTCACATCTCTTTATGACGCTTTAGGACTTTATATTCCGCTTATTGTTGTTAACTGCATAATTCTTGGCCGTGCTGAAAGTTATGCTTCAAAAAATAAAGTTATTCCTTCAATATTTGACGGACTTGGTATGGGTTTAGGTTTTACAATCGGATTAACTTCAATAGGCATAGTTCGTGAACTTATCGGCACCGGAAAAATATTTAATCTTCAGTTATTACCGAAAAGTTATGAAGGCGTATCAATATTTATATTAGCACCGGGTGCATTTCTTGTGCTGGCATTTTTATGTGCATTGCAAAATAAATTTGGTGCAAAGGGTGCAAACAGGCACACCAATGATGAAAATGTATGCGGCGGGGACTGTGCACACTGCAATTCGCTGTGCAAAGAAACAGAAAATAAGGAGGTAAACAAATAATGTTAAAAACCTTATTTCTTGTGTTAATGACTACTGCACTTATAAATAATGTTGTATTAAGCCAGTTTTTAGGTATTTGCCCATTTCTCGGTGTATCAAAAAATGTTAAAACAGCGGCAGGTATGGGCGGTGCTGTTATATTTGTAATTACAATAGCAAGTGCAGTAACAAATCTTTTATATACTTTTGTTATAAATAAATTACATATTACTTATTTAAACACAATTATTTTCATTCTTGTAATTGCGGCTTTGGTGCAGCTTATTGAACTGTTTTTAAAGAAATATGTACCAAAGCTTTATCAGGCACTCGGTGTTTATCTTCCGCTTATTACAACTAACTGTGCGGTACTGGGTGTTGCCCTTACAAATGTTCAGGAAAATAATAATTTTATAACATCTGTAATTACAGGTTTCGGTACGGCAGTCGGTTTTGCTCTTGCAATTATAATTATGGCGGGAATTAGAGAAAGAATTGAAAACAACGATTTTCCAAAAGCTTTTAAGGGTACACCTGCTGTTCTTTTAACAGCCTGCCTAATGGCAATAGCCTTTTATGGCTTCGGTTCATTAAAGTAGGAGGGAAGCAATATGGAAATTAAAAATATTATTATTGCTTCAGCAGTTGTTGCAATTGTAGGTCTTATTATCGCAATACTTCTCAGTGTTGCAGAAAAGATATTTCATGTTGAAGTTGATGAAAAGGAAATAAAAATCAGGCAGGCACTTGCAGGTAATAATTGCGGTGCTTGCGGCTATGCAGGATGTGACGCGCTGGCAAAAGCAATTGCCAAAGGCGAAGCACCGGTTAATGCCTGCCCACCTGCAGGTAAGTCAGGTGCTGATAAAATTGCTGAAATTATGGGTACACAAGCTGGTGATTATGTAAGGCAAACTGCTTTTGTTAAATGCTCGGGTACTTGTGAAGTAAGGCATCAAAAATATAATTATTACGGAACTCGAACTTGCACTTCAGCCTCCGTTACGCCCGGCGGCGGTGAAAGAAGTTGCCAATACGGTTGTATGGGTTATGGCTCTTGTGCAGATGTTTGTGATAATCAGGCTATCAGAATTATTAACGGAAAAGCAGTTGTTGATCAAGAACTTTGCATTGCTTGCGGTAAATGCGTTAAAGCTTGCCCGTTAAAGCTTATTGAAATTGTACCATATGATTCAAAATATCGAGTTCAGTGTTCAAATAAACAGCGTGGTAAGGTAGTTAAAGATAATTGCCAAGCCGGTTGTATAGGCTGCGGTATGTGTGAAAGAAATTGCCCTAACGATGCTGTTAAAGTGATTGATAACATTGCTAAAATAGATTATAATAAATGCAACGAATGTGGGCTTTGCGCTCAAAAATGCCCAACTAAAGTTATTAAGAATTTTCTAAATTAAGAGAGGAGGGGACTTATGAAAAAAACAATCTCATTAGTCCTCTCCTTAGTTTTATTGCTTAGCTTATTTGGTTGCAGCAATAGTAAATATTCAAAATATTCAAAAAGCTTTTTAGATTTATTTGATACAGCTTCATCTGTAACCGCGTATGATATTTCACAAAGTGAGTTTGATAAAAAATATGAAGAATTATATGCTCAAATAAAAAAATATTCAATGCTTTTTGATATATATAACAGTTATGATAAACTAAAAAATTTAAAATATATCAACGAAAATGCCTATAAATCTCCGATTAAAGTTGACGCAGAAATAATTGAACTTCTGACTTTCGGTAAGGATGTTTTTAAGCGTACAAAAGGATTAGTTAATATAGCAATGGGCAGTGTTTTATCAATATGGCACTATTACAGAGAAGCGGGAAAATCATTACCTTCGCGTGATATACTTATTGATGCATCAAAGCATACCGATATTGATGACTTGATTATTGATGCTGATAAATCAACTGTGTATTTTAAAGACAGCGAATTAAAAATTGATGTCGGCGCAATTGCCAAAGGCTTTGTTTGCAATAAAATTTATCAATTTATTACAGATAATGATTTGTGGCAGAGTGCTGTTATTTCAATTGGCGGAAATATAATTACAGTCGGCAATAAGCCGGATAATTCAGATTTTATTATTGGAATTGAAAATCCGAATTCAAGCGAATATTTAGATAAAGTTATTGCTGATGATAAAACAAGCGTTGTTACAAGCGGTTCGTACCAAAGGTATTATACAGTCGGCGGTAAAAAGTATTGCCATATTATTGATAAAAATACGCTTTTTCCGGCTGATTATTTCACTTCGGTTACAGTTATTTGTAATAACAGTGCGCTTGCAGATGCTTATTCAACAGCATTGTTTTGTATGAATTTATCTGACGGTTTACAATTTGCAAAAGATAATGATATAGAAGTCATTTGGATGGATAATAGCGGTAAGATTACTAAAACAAGCGGGGTAAACAGTGCAAAATAAAAAAAGGAAAAATGATTTAATACTGATTTTATCAATTATTATTATAACGGCTTGCATATTCTTGATTATGAATCTTTTTTCTAAAAGCGGTGATAGGGTATTGGTTGAGCAAAATTCAGTTCAAATAGCTGTTTTAGACTTAAATAAAGACTGCGTTTACAATGTATATAATGATAACGGTGATATTTGTAATACAGTACAAATAAAAAACGGAAAAGTTAAAATGATTTACGCTGATTGCAAGGATAAGATTTGTAAAAATCATAAAGAGATAAGTAAAAGCAATGAATCTATAATTTGTTTGCCAAATAAAGTTGAAGTAACTGTAATCAGTGATAAAAGCGAAGATGTAGACGGGGTGGCAAAGTGAAAAAAATTGATGTAAAAAGACTTTGCACACTTGCGTTGATGATTTCTTTGGCATTTGCATTTTCATATTTGGAGTCACTTGTACCTTTCAATTTTGGAATTCCGGGAATAAAGCTTGGCCTTGCAAATTTAGTTGTGATTGTTGCTCTTTATACAATGAATATTAAAGATGCGTTTTTTATATCATTACTTCGCATAGTGCTTTCAGGTTTAATATTTAATGGCACATTTGCAATGATTTATAGTTTAGTCGGCGGTTTGCTTTCATTTGCAGTAATGTGCATCATTAAGAAGTTTGATAAATTTACACCAATCGGTGTATCTGCATTTGGAGGAACAATTCATAATCTCGGTCAAATCATTGTTGCCGGAATAGTTATGAATACTTATAGGATAATTTATTATTTTCCGATTCTTATGCTTTCAGGCTTGATTACAGGTATAATAAACGGAATTATAGCAGATATAATTATCAATCGATGGAAAAAGCCGGCTTATTGAAGAAATACTAAAAAATGCAGCGTTATGGAGAAAAGCAAATTATTAAATGTGAGTTTAACATATAAAACAAATACAAAAAACAGCCGAGAAATCGGCTGTTTTTTTGTATAATAAAATATATAGGAGGTGAGAGAATGATAATTGAAAAAGTTGACATCAATCGCAAGATAGTGGCAACAAGCTGCTTGAAAAATAGTTACAAAAATTTTACGCAATTGTTTTTGCAGGGTAAACCGTTGACATACCGTGCTTTTTTTGATATAATTGCACAAAATAAATACTATGAGTATATAAAAAGCACTCTGTATGGCTCTTAAATGAGTTTATCAGGGTGCTTTTGTTTTAATATAATAACTTACAGTATAAATATAATATAATAATTAAATGACCTAGCCGGCAATCACCTAAAGGTGATTAGGGGGCGGTGCTTCCTGCACGCAGGAAGCAAGGTAGGCGAGTATAATTCTCGCCGGAGGGTGTGGGGGAACCTTATTAGCTAATAGCAATGCATATAGCGTTATTGTAATTTGTTTTTATCTTTTTCTATTTCGTCTGCTATGAGCTTTGCTATTAGCTGCTGATTTAAAAATATTTCTAATGATTCTTTTGATAATGCAATATATTGCATAAATTATAAAAAATACAATAACAATAAAAATTACTTTGTATATTGGTTCTGAAGCTTTTTCAATTCCTTTGCTAAAAGCATCTTTTAAATTAGGAGTTAAGTTACTTTCAAGTAAAAATAAAATATTGTTCATTATTTCAATCTCCTAAAATCGTTAGTTATTCCCAGTAAATAATCTGCTGATACATTGTAAAATTTGCAAATTTTTACTATTTCTTCCGGTGTAGGATTTATATCTTCTTTTTCAAGTCTACTTATTTTTCTTTGCGACATTCCTAGTATTTTGCCTACATCTTCTTGCCTTAATCTCGGTTCAGTAAATTCTCGTTGCTCTTTCATTCTTTCGCCAAACATTTTTATTACCTCCAAATATATTTTAATAGACTAAATTTGACTATTGACATATAGTCAGATAATGACTATAATAAAAGCGTAGTCAATAACTGACTACAAGGAAGGTCACTTGAAAAAGTGAAAGCACCAAGAAGCCCCGGAGTAGTTCCACCGGGGCAATTACCTAAAGAAAAAATAATAAAAGAATTAAAAGAAAGAAAGGAAATAAGATTATGGAAGCAATAATAAAGGGTAATTTTGTAAAAAACGATTCAATTAAGAAAAAGGACGGTACGGTTTTAAATGTGGCTATTGTTTTAGCCGGTAACGAAACCGTGCAGATTAACAATATGATGTTTGGCGCAGATGTTAAACCGCTTCAGCCGGTTGAACTTCGTGTCAATATAAAAAATAGTCAGTATGGCTTGTATATTACACCGGTCACAAATAACTAAAATATTAGCAATCATTATGATTGCAGGTGCTTTTCTTCTTCCACAAATGAACGCTTATGCATATTCAACATCAGATGCAGAACTTGAACCGTACCGGGACAACTCGGTTATCAACGATTTAGGCTTTGATTTACCAACATTCAAGTATAAAGTGCTTTACAAAAATAACACTTATGTGCTTGATACTGATGTTACGCAGTATTTTTACATACTCGTTAATTATGAAGACTTACAATATTGTGATGTCGGACTTGACGGCTTTACGATGAGCAAAGGTAAATGCTGTATTGCTGTTGTTGATGTTAATTCATCATACAGCGGTGATTATCGTTATATCGACTGCTCGTCATCAGAGGACTTTGAAAAACAGCTTGAAAAACTTTATCCAAATCAAAGAATGAAGTTCGGTGACCTTGTAAGCTTTTATGTTCCTGAAAAGACAGTAATTAACGATTTCTCGAAGCTGATAAATTATCAGCAACTTGTCGATAAGCTCGATACTGTAACAACTCTTGTAATTATTCTTTGTCTGGCTTCCGGCATAATCATTGGTTGTCATTTCCTTAAGCAATTCAGCTTTTGGAAGTGGTAATAAAAAGCCGACTGTGTTGGTTATTGCACTGCTGGCTTACCTTAATAGTAAGGCACGAATGTAAAAGGATTTGATTTGAATGAGTTTATCGGACGGTGTATATATCTTAACAGTCGGCTTAACTCTTGGGTTTGTTATAAGCGGTTGTTTCTCATTATTGGGCTACATCGTTTATTTCTTACTTAAGATTATTGATAATTCAACTAAATAAGGGGGTGAAAACAATGAAGATTAAAGAAAAGCTTAAGGCACACGCTTCAAAAATTGCAGCTGCTGTAACAGGTGGCGCAGTAATGGTTGCCGGTGCTGTTCCTGCTCTTGCTGCAGATGGTGCTTCTGATACCGAAGGTCTTAAGACTGCGTTGTCTACTGCATTTGGTCAGATTAAAACCGATGCTTTTTCTATGATGGGTACAGCTCTTCCTATTGCTCTTGGCATTATCGGCGCTGTACTTGCTGTTAAACTTGGCATTAAATTCTTCAAAAAGTTCTCTAACGCAGGTTAATGTTAAGAACAGTGATTTCATCTATAATACGGTCAGAATACAGTATTCTGACTGTATTTTTTTAGGGCGAAAATGTATTACAAAATGCGGAAATGTGCGATTACCGGTAACGCTTGCTATTGCTCTAATTGGTTATCCCCTGAAGAGTTTAGGGGTGCCTTACTGTTTGAACGAGCGAAAAGCGAAGTGAGTTGTAGTCGGCGGGGTTTGACGAATGAGTTTCCTTTACTATTCCGTCACAAGCGAAAGAAATCTATATGAAAGGGTGATTATATGACTTCAGAGTTTACAGAGATTATAAGTTTAAGAGTAGATGATAAGCTACTTTACCAAATTAAAAACAATCTGCGTACCGGTGAAAACTTAAGCGACTTTATAAGAAAAGCAGTGCGTAGTTATTTGGCTATTGTTCAGACAGAGTAGGGGGTGGTTTTATGACTGAAAGATTATTTGAACTTCGGCAAAGTAATAAGCTTGCAGCTAAAATTCTTGTAGCGTTTTTTGTAATTGCGCTTGCAATGGTAATGGCATTTGCTCCGCCGGTAGAAACGGTAGCACTAGCAAACGAAGTTAATCAAGTATGTGCAGCTGTCGGGGTTATTGTAGCTGCTGTTACCGGTAGTGCTGTTGCCGGGGGAATGTTAGCTACTGCCGGAGTAACTGCAACTGCTGCCATTCTAACCGGTACCGTTTCTGCTTTTATTGCGTTTCTCGTTGCTATGGGTGTTGGTATGACCGTTGCAAGCCTTATCAGACTTCTTACCAGCGAAAGCTCTCTTGATAAATTCGGGGTAAGTTTTTGGAAAACAATCAAAGATGTTTGGGATTATAACAAGCAAAAAGTAGTCTGCACTGCGGCAACATTCCAAATGATATGTGCAAAGATAAAGCAGGCATTGGGAATTGACGGAACTGCGCCTGAACCGACTGCAAGTGATTATATATTTATTTCATCGGCTGCACCGACAATTGATGATTTGGGACTTCCTACACTTAATTCCTGGAATCTTGAAGAGGATAAATTACCAAAGCCATTAACCGGAGTGGCATCTATTGGCAGCCTTTATTATGGTAAAAGCGGTCAGGAAGCACAAAAAACTACATATGTTAGTAATTATTATATTGGTACATATCGTGAAAGCGGTGATATATACGGAAATATTGGTCTGGTTGTTGATGATGCTACATATGCATTTACAACTGGTGTTACACTTCAGGAGGCTTGTGGTTTTGTTTCAAAACCGATTGTAAACAAAGCAAGTAAAAGTTGTTGGTTTATTGCTTCAGAAGCCTGGCAGACAGCTTTTGCAGGTGGCTATCGTTCCTCTATTGCAAAGTTAAAAATTAACGGCAGCGATCTTAAAACTTATAGCGGAAATAATGGTAACTATTGTTATTACAGTGTTTCTAACGGTTATTTAGTTGCATATGTTGTTGATGATAACTGTAAAATCATTAAACCTAAAAGTGTTGAAAATTTCCTTTATTACACTTTTTACTTGGGTTATCGTCCTGCTTTTGCGTATGGCGATTCTAAAAATAAGGATAAAACAATTCTTGATAATCACAGTAATATTAAAGATATGTCTGATGTGGATTATAAGAAAGTTACAACGGAATCATCAGACTTAAGAAAAACAAGAACCCGTAATAAAGATGTTACATATGATTCTAAAAAAGACCGAACTAAAAGTATAACCGATGCTATTAAGAGTACCGGCAAGACTGATGTAAAAGGTAAAGTAACACTTGATTCTGTCGGATTGTCTGAATCGACTGCAATTGATACTGTTAAAAGTTTAGATGTGTCGGATGTAATCGGTGTTGTCGGTGTGAGTGCAACCGATTTGGCTGTTACGGATACTGCAACCGGTGAAGAAACAAAGATTGATGCACCTGCAGAAGAATCAATACCTTTTGACCTCGGCCCTAAGCTTATCAAATTTTCTGCAGAGGGTATAGCTGACAAGTTTCCTTTTTGCCTGCCGAAGTTTTTGTATAATCAATTAAATATTTTAGTAGCTGATGCAAAAGATCCAAAGTTTAAAATACCATTTAAAGTTGAAAGTGCTAATTTATCCGGTGATATTGATTTAGACTTAACAATGAGCGGTAAGGCAAAGACGGTAACAAAAATAACAGATTTCTTTTTGTGTGCTGCATTACTTGTAGGTTTGGTATTTGCTACCAAAAAGCTTGAATTCTAAAGGGGTGATGAAATGATAACACTTTCAATAGAATCAATCGTATCAAATGTTTGGTACTATTTGTGTAAGGGAATAGCAAGTATCTGTGATTTTATAATATCATTCTTCCCGGATAACAAAATGGAAAATTTAAGCGTTCCTGAAGAAGTAGCTAATATATTAGGCTATGTCAATTACTATTTGCCTGTTAAACAGTTTATAGTGATTATTTCAGGTTGGTTGCTGTGTCTTATAGCATTGATGATTTACAGGCTTTTAGCAGGCTTCTTCAGACTTGTAGGGGGTGGATAATATGATTTATCTTTATTCAGGTGTTCCCGGCTCCGGCAAGAGTTATCACGCTACTATGGATATAAGGGAATTTGCAATAGAAAAGAAATTATATGTTATTACAAATTTGCCTGTTGATTATGATAAATTGTGTAAGCATAGCTCTGTGAAGCCCTCAGAAGCTCGAAAACGCGTTTTTATCAAAGATAATGAAGAAATAACTGTTGACTACCTTAAACAATTTTCAAGGGAACATCTTAAGCGTGGTAAAGAAAATCAATGCTTGTTGGTCTTCGATGAGGCCGGTGATAAGTTCAATGCAAGGGACTTCAGCGCATCAGACAGAATGGAGTTTGTTAAGTTCTTCAGAGTTCACCGGCATTACGGTTATAAGGTTCTTTTAGTCTGCCAGCACGATAGGTATCTTGATAGACAAGTCAGAGGATGCATTCAGACTGAAATTGAGCATAGAAGCTTTAAGTATTATAAAACCTTTGGATTTTTGCTTTATATGCTCTTTGGTGGGCTTTTTCAGACGATTAGCTATAATTATCCAATAATCAGTCAAGGCAGGAAAGCAGCGCGTACAGGCTCTAAAATCATAAGATTAAGAAAAAAGTATGCAAATATATATAACACTTTTCAATGCTTCGATGATGATTTAAACGCACTTTCACCGGGTGGCTCCGGGGTGGCGGTGTTTTCAGCCGCCGGGGTCCTGGAGACACCCTAAAAAATGCATTTAGATTATAATAGTACATTTTAAGTTATATATTATTTAACTTGGCTAATCCTCATTTAAGAACCAAATTAAACTAAACCGGGCAATGCATTATTCAATTTAGAACTGAGGGAAAAACCTATGACTAAATTTGCTTACAAGCGAAGAGATATTAAAATTATAGTCAGCGGTGATATTGTTGAGCTAATTCAATATAGAGTACCTGTTAATTGTGAAAAAAGAGATTATGAAATTGTTAAGGGTTCAAAAAACGATTTAGATAAAAAAGAAGAAAACTTACAAAGAGCGCGCTCAAATATTCGCCGCTATATATGGCAGAATGTTACACCGTATTCAAAATTTATTACGCTTACATACAAAGATACCGTGCTTGATTATGAAATACTTCTTTATGATATGAAGCAGTTTTTCAAAAATTTAGGCAGGGCAGGGTACTGCAACAAAAATTATTTATGGATAATGGAACATCAGATAGAACGCGGCAAAAAAGAAGGTAATGCAGGCTCGCTACATTCACACTGCATTTTGTTTGATGATGAATACATTCCTTTTGATGCCATAAATAAAGCCTGGGGTAAGGGTAATACCGATATTCATAAGCTTAATGATATTAACAATGTAGGCGCTTATGTATCAAAATATCTTACAAAAGAAACCTATTCAGAGTTTAACCGGCATAGCTATCATATCAGCAGGGGACTTCAAAAACCGACTGAATACTGCCACGACGGCTATGTAACTGATGTTGAATTTGGTAAAGAAATTCTTGATCAGGTAAACTGGTATCATATGCATACCACAAATTATGAATACGATACAAGTAACGGTAAATTTCAAAATTCAATAATATATAAGCAAGGGAGACTAAGAAATGGCAGATATTTGCAAGAACTGTAAATTTAAAAGCTATATATCAATTTATTGCCCGGCAAGGATTTGTGACATTATGTTTGATAGTATCACGCAGGCAGTAATTGACTGTGACCATTATGTAAAGGAAGATAATCTTGTTAGTCGAAAAAGTGGATATACAAAGAATTAAGGCACTTTTGGAAAGTGTACCGGGACAAATGGAAATTGATTCAATAAATCTGAAAAACGGTTACAGCTTGAATTTAGTTGCAGGAGAGCAAGAAATAAATCAAGCCGGGTTTGAAGATGCATTAAATCAATTAAATGATATATTAGGCTTTTACAAATCATTAGAGGGCGGCAGTAAGCTGCTACAAAAATAGTTACAAAAATTTTACGCAATTGTTTTTGCAGGGTGAAACCGTTGACATACCGTGCTTTTTTTGATATAATTGCACAAAATAAATATTTTGTGCAATTCAGGGGAGCGAAAAGGCTGAAATATTGAAATTTTGCTAAAATCTTGTTAAAATAGCGAAATAAAGCATTGTAACTATCATTTTAACATTTCTGCTTATTTCAGGATATAATTTCCAGCCGTTCAGTTTATTTTGAATGATACTTGTATCATTCAAAATAATTCTATTTGATGATAATTTATTTTATATAATGATGCTTGATTATTTTTACATAATAAAATTGTGTTTTGATTTACAAAATCAATTTTATATATAGGAGTTGATATATTTGCGTAAAGATGAATTTGGTACATTACCGAAACTTGTTCAAAAATATCTTGTATATATTGAAGCTATTAAAGGTCACAGTGAAAAATCCGTTTTGGAATACGCTTCTGATTTGCGTACTTTTTTTAGATATATGACTAAATTAAAAGGTTTGTACAGTTTTGATACAGATGAAGAGAAAATTGACTTGTCCCCTATTGATTTAGAATTTATACAGAGCGTAAAACTTGAAGACGCGTATGAATTTATGATATATTGTAAAAATGTACGCCAAAACAATGAGGCTACCCGTGCAAGACGCGTAATAAGTATTAGGCGATTTTATACATATTTAACTGATAATTTAGGCGTTCTTGAAAAAAATCCTCTTAAAAATTTAGATATTCCAAAAACAAAAAAATCGCTTCCTAAATACCTTACGCTTGACGAAGCGGAAAAGCTTTTATCTGTAATTGAAGGTAAATACAAAGAGCGAGATTACGCAATTATTACTTTATTTTTAAATTGCGGTATGCGACTGAGCGAACTTGTATCAATAGATTATAACGATATAAAAACAGACGGCACTATCGTTATTACCGGTAAAGGAAATAAGGAGCGAACAGTATATCTTAACCAGGCTTGCATCAACGCTATAACAGCATATTTGAAAGTTAGGCCACATGACAAAGTTAAAGACAGAGCTTTGTTTTTAAGTTCGAGAAATCAAAGAATAAGTAACAGAAGTGTTCAGCATATTGTTGAAACATATATTAAAAAAGCCGGACTTGGCGACAGAGGTTTATCTGTACATAAGCTCAGGCATACTGCTGCAACTTTAATGTATCAATACGGTAATGTAGATGTGTTATTATTAAAAGAAATACTCGGCCATGAAAATTTGAGTACAACTGAAATATATACTCATATAAGTGATGATGCAACTAAAAAAGCAGTTGATTCAAACCCATTGTCAAATGAAAAGCCTAAATGGTAATAATGCTTTTGAGTAAAGTTTCTAATACTGCCGATACCCCGGAACATATGATAATTGCTAAACCATATATTAAAAATTCTTTTATGCTTGGCTTGAAATCAATTTTTGATACACTTTCTTTTTTAGTTATGCTGACTATTTCTTTTGATACATTACTGCTTGTTTTTATAGTGAACATAAGTATTGTTAAAAATAGTGCTGAAAAAGGAGCAATCAATATTATTGCATATCCTACGCCTTTTGTTTGAAAATTCATGTAATAATAAGCTGTGCTTATACCTGTTTGTAACCCTAATATAAAAGGAATTATGTTAACTATTCCGTATCCGATAAGGCAAAATGCAAGAAAAACCGTAATTAAAAAAAGCGACATATAATTACAAATATTTTCGCAAAACAATTGGCTTACAGTTGTGTTTTTAGCTTGAAAGAGTTTATCAAATGAATTGCTTTGCAAAAGACGATATATTACAGAGCCGATTGCAAGCGCGCAGGAATACAACACAGTTGAATAAATTATTGTTTTATTATCAATGATTATTTTTTCAAAATCTATTTTCTTTTCGTCTTCGCTGTTTTCTAAATTGAATTCTTTTTTTAATTCCAAAGGTATATCATTCATATTTTATTTCCTCTTCCCTGCCGATATAACGGAAGCAATAAATGAAACAGAAACTATTATTGCAAGCGATATGAACAACTGAACAAAATCTTTGTTTTTAAATGCATAATTCGCGATAGAAAATATTACTAGTGGTATAATCGAAGCGAAAGACAGCGCTGAAATGTTATGCTTAAACCCTTTTAAGCATAATGTTGGCACAATAAATGACGAAAAAGCACAAGTAACATAGCCGCAATATTTACATATAATTAAGTCTAAATCAAATTTTAATACAGCAAAAGAAAAAATAAATGATAAAGCACTAATTGATAAAGCTGTAAAAATTATAGATTTTAAAACAAATTTAATAATTATGCTTTTTGCGTTTAAATTACTGATTTTAGGCATAATAAAACCCCCTGAATAATTACTATTCAAGGGGTTGTTTTTTTAGAACAAAATTATTTTTCGTTTTTGTCAGTTTTATCAGATTCGTCTTTTTTATCTGACTTTTTTGAAGCTTTCTTTTCTTTTGCAGCTTCTCTTGCAGCTTCAATTTCTTTTTGACGCTGCTCATTTTTGGTTTTGTTTGTGTTAATTGCCCAGCGTTCAATTTTCATTTTGTTTCTGTCAGCACCGGTTTCAATGATAAGGTCGTTTTCACGAATTGTAACAACACGGCCAACAATACCGCCGATTGTAACAATCTCATCGCCGATTTCAAGAGCATTTCTCATTTCCTGCTCTTCCTTTTGACGCTTCTTTTGTGGGCGAATCATAAGAAAATACATAACAGCAAATAAAATAACCATCATTACAATCATTTGAATGCTGCTTGATTTCTGATTAGCAGTATTTGATGTTGCAGTTTGTGCGAACAATAAAATAGATTCCATAAAAATAGTTTCCTCCAATAATATGATAAGTGATATTATAAATTAAATTTATACATTTTGCAAGACTTTTCTAAATTCTTGTATCAAGTTTAACACAAAATTCATTTTTATAATCTTCAAATGTGCCGTTATCCAAATTATCCCTTATTTCCTGCATTAAATTATTATAAAAATGCAGATTGTGAATAACTGCAAGGCGCATACCCAAGATTTCATTACTTTTAAATAAATGGCGGATATAAGCTCTTGAATGTTTTTGGCAGGTAGGGCAATTGCATTCTTCATCAATTGGTTTATCATCACGCTCATATTTTGCGTTGTTTATGTTGATTATGCCTTTTTTAGTAAACAAATGACCGTGGCGAGCATTTCTTGACGGCATTACACAGTCAAATAAATCAACGCCCCTGCTTACGCCTTCAAGTATATTACCCGGCGTACCTACACCCATAAGATACCTTGGTTTATCTTTAGGTGCATATGGTTCAACTGCGGAAATAATACGATACATATCTTCTTTTGGTTCGCCGACTGCAAGACCGCCGATTGCATAACCGTCTAAATCCATTTTTGCAATTTCTTTCATATGTGAAATTCTTAATTCATCGTATGTGCATCCTTGGTTTATGCCGAAAAGAAGTTGATTTTTATTTATTGTTGTTTCCAATGAATTAAGCCTGTCCATTTCATTTTTACAGCGTTCAAGCCAGCGAAGTGTACGCTCGCAAGCTTCTTTTGCATATTTTAAAGTTGCAGGATTTTTTACACATTCATCAAAAGCCATTGCAATGGTAGAACCTAAATGTGACTGTATTTGCATACTTTGTTCAGGTCCCATAAATATTCTTCTACCGTCAACATGTGAATTAAAAACTACACCATCTTCGCTGATTTTGTTAAGTTTTGCAAGGCTGAATACCTGGAATCCGCCACTGTCGGTTAAAATTGGTTTGTCCCAATTAGTAAATTTGTGCAAGCCGCCCATATCGTATACAAGGTCGTCACCGGGGCGAACATGAAGGTGGTATGTATTGCAAAGCATTACCTGACAGCCGATATTTTTTAAATCATCTGTTGAAAGTCCGCCTTTTATTGCCGCTGAAGTAGCAACATTCATAAAAGCAGGTGTTTGCACAGTTCCGTGAACAGTTTCAAACTGTCCCCTTCTTGCTGTTCCCTCTTGTTTTAATAATGTATATTTAGCCATAATTTCCTCTCAAAATAAATAATCAGTGAATAAACATCGCGTCGCCGAAACTGAAAAATCTGTATTTTTCTTTTACTGCGGTGTTATATGCATTCATAATATTGTCAAAACCGGCAAATGCAGAAACAAGCATTATGAGCGTGCTTTCAGGCAAATGGAAGTTTGTAATAAGTGCATCCATACATTTGAATTCGTAACCCGGATATATAAATATGCTTGTATCATCTTCATCTGCGCAAATGCATCCGTTTTTAGTTGCAACTGATTCTAATGTTCTGCAACTTGTTGTTCCTACCGATATAACCCTGCCCCCGTTTTTTTTGGTTTCGTTAATTAAATCAGCAGTTTCCTGTGGCATAATATAATGCTCTGTATGCATAGTATGTTTTGTGACATCATCAACTTTAACGGGCCTGAAAGTGCCAAGTCCTACATGAAGTGTTACATATCCGATATTTATACCTTTTGCTTTAATTTCTTCAAGCATTTCTTTGGTAAAATGCAAACCGGCAGTCGGAGCTGCGGCTGAACCTAAATGCTCGCTGTAAACTGTTTGGTATCTTTCTTTATCATTAAGCTTTTCCTTAATATATGGTGGAAGCGGCATTTGACCTATTTCATCTAACACGGCATAAATATTAGCGTCACAGTCAAATTTGATTATTCTGTTTCCGTCTTCAAGTACATCAATAACCTTGCTTTCAAGCTTTCCATCGCCAAAAACAAATTCTGTACCGATTTTTGCTTTTTTTCCTGGTTTGCAAAGGCATTCCCATACAAGATTTTCATGTTGTTTTAAGAGCAAAAATTCAACAACAGCACCGGTTTCTTTTTTTACGCCGAAAATTCTTGCAGGTATGACTCTTGTATCATTAAGTATTAAACAATCACCGGGTACCAAATAATCAGTTAAATCTTTGAAAATTTTGTGCTCGATTTCACCTGTTTTCTTATCTAAAAGCATAAGCCTTGATGCATTTCTCGGCTCAATCGGGGTTTGAGCGATAAGTTCCTGTGGTAAATCATAATAAAAGTCTGAAGTTTTCATCATATTCTCCGTAAATTTTGATTGACATATATATATAATAAGTGTTATTATAACAAATAAGTACGGTACACGCTCAAAGCTCAGGTGTGCGAAACCGTCAACAAGTATTATATTGCATATTATCTTGTTTTACAAGTTATTTTTTAAGGAGATTACAAACTATGAGTAAAAAGTACAATGTCGGCATTGTCGGCGCAACCGGTATGGTAGGTCAAAGATTTGCAACATTACTTGAAAACCATCCTTGGTTTAATGTTGTTTGCCTTGCAGCATCATCAAGAAGTGCAGGAAAAACTTATGAAGAAGCTGTCGGTAAAAAATGGTGTATGGATAAACCTATTCCTGAAAATATGAAAAACATTGTTGTTATGGACGCAACAAATGATATTGATAAAATCACTTCACAGGTTGATTTCGTTTTCTGTGCAGTTGATATGAAAAAAGATGAAATTAAAGCACTTGAAGAAGAATATGCTAAGCACGAATGCCCTGTTGTTTCAAATAACAGCGCACACAGATTTACATCTGATGTTCCTATGGTAGTTCCTGAGCTGAATGCAGAGCATATAAATATTATTCCTTCACAAAGAAAAAGACTTGGTACAAAGCGAGGATTTATTGCAGTTAAATCTAATTGCTCACTTCAGTCATATGTTCCGGCTCTTTTCCCTCTTAAAGATAAGTTCCCAATTAAGAAAGTTCTTGTATGTACTTATCAGGCAATTTCCGGTGCAGGTAAAACATTTGAAACTTGGCCTGAAATGATTGATAATGTTATTCCTTACATTGGCGGTGAAGAAGAAAAGAGTGAAAAGGAACCTCTCAAGCTTATGGGTAAAATTGTAGGCGATGAAATTGTTTCAGCTGATTCACCTGCTTTTACAGCTCAATGCATTCGTGTTCCTGTTTCAAACGGTCACCTCGGTGCTGTTTTTGTTGAGTTTGAAGATAAGAAGCCTACAAAGGAAGAGATGATTGAAATTTGGGAAAATTATGCAGGCAGAGCGCAAGAGCTTGAACTTCCGTCAGCTCCAAAGCAATTCCTTCATTATTTCACAGAACCTGACCGCCCTCAAATCCATTCTGAAAGAATGCTTGAAAACGGTATGGCTGTTTCAATCGGCAGACTCAGAGAGGATACACAGTACGATTATAAATTCGTATGCCTTTCTCATAACACACTTCGCGGTGCAGCAGGCGGCGCAGTTCTTCTTGGTGAACTTCTTGCTGCTGAAGGTTATTTTGACTAAACAATATAATTTGTATATTTTAAGGAGATAATCATTATGAAGAATCCTATATTTACAGGTGCGGCAGTTGCTATCATTACACCAATGAACGAAGACGGCACTGTTAATTATGATGAATTTGCAAAGTTTATCGACTTTCAAATTGAAAACGGTACTGATGCTATTGTAGTATGCGGTACCACCGGTGAAAGCTCAACACTCAAAGTAGTTGAGCATAATGAATGTATCA
>ERZ773186.1313-NODE-1313-length-20969-cov-149.085063_pt1 | contig 20969 bp, 24 predicted proteins | sample MGYA00581000_ERZ773186 | MGnify/ENA primary metagenome ERZ773186 (study PRJEB29015, sample SAMEA2737752) | human gut metagenome | biome: human gut; feature: human-associated habitat; material: faeces | place: China | collected 2012 ...
TTTGTTGCTCAGGTGCTTATAAAAAATATTAAATTATAGTGTTGCGGAAATTAGATTATTCTACTTTTGAGAGGATTAATAATCATATCAAGATTATAGTAATCCATATTACGTTTAACCATACGATTGCCATCTTTACTAACTGTTCGGAATTTCCGAACAGTTGCTGACAGCATCATTTTTCTGAAGACTTACCTATTTATCATATTCTTCTAAAAAGCGTTTAATCATGGAAGTTACAGCTTGCGGAGACCGCTTGACATGAACAATCCCCATAATTACAACTTGCTCGCCATCTATCAAATAATAGACACGGTTGGGGGCTAACAACAAATGGCGTATAACCATATCCTGACCAGATACCCACGAAGTGTAGCGAGCATCATATATGCCATGTGTGGAATATTGAGCCAGTTCATCTGTCTTTTCCAAGATATTATGGAGAACTTTTTGAGAGGTTAATAAGCCAAAATGTTCTTCCACATAGTCTATGACTTCATCTAACTGCGTCAAAGCCAAGTCTGACCAAACTACTTCCATCCTCTTTTAGCTTTGATAAAAGACTCAACTTGCGAATTTGGAATGCAGCGACCTGCTCTATTTTCCTTCAGAGCATATTCTGCAGCCGCAATCATCACCTCGCGTGGTATCCCATGAATCGAATTAGTCGACTCACTCATATCAACATCGCCCAAAGAAGACTCAATTTTAGCTATCAAGGAATATTTATCCTCAATGCTTAAATTCCTGATTTCATCCCAATAAGGAATGGTTCTATCTTGTGATACATTACTTGTCAACATAATACATTCTCCTTTATTTTAATCTTTGCCTGCAAATTTACGACTTTCTTTCGTAAATACCAAGGAATTAAGAGAAAATCTTCACTAAATAACTTTTTTTCCAGCGGAAGGGTCCTTACCCTGTACCCAAGCCCTAAATCCCTACCATAGGGATTAGGGATGTAACCGCCCTCTGGTGCTCAGAACCGCTACGCTATAAGGTTGGCGGGGCATCAAAGCCCTCGCCATGTTGTGCGGGATGGGACCGCCTGGGTATAACTTGCTATAACATTTTACTCAGATAACTCATATTAGTGGGCTACCAGCCAAAAATGTCACTATGTGTACCTGTATCGGTTAAAATCAGAATCAATTCTTTATCATTTTGTTTCCAAACTAAAAGCCAATCGGAAGTAATATGACATTCCATACATCCTTTATAGTTTGACTTTAAAGGATGTGGTTTATATTCTGGTGGTAAAGTTCCAGTTTCTGCCAAAATAGAAATGACTTTACGAAATTTACCCTCAGAACAACCTCGTTTCATACATTTTTTAAATGACTTTTTAAACAAAGTTGAATACTTAACTGTATATTTCATCATTCAGCAAGACTCTTCATTAATTCATCCAAATCATTAGTAGCAAAGAGTTTTTCATTCTTTGCTGCTTCTAATGCCTTGTCTAATCTACAAGCCTTAGGGGCTTTTTGCTTTTTGGCAACCCACCCGAATTTCTTAATCAATGATTTGAAAAGAGAAATATCGGTTGCAGGGACATCTAATGTATATGTAGCTGTATTCATAATTGTATCTCCTTTTTTAGGTGCAAAAATAAGGGTTTTCCGTGAAACTACCAAATTTTTGGGGTGTTTTTTCAACTCCGCCCAATTACTTGTAGAGATCTACGGTGATATCGAATGGTGAATCGAAATCGTTCAGCATCTCGGTCTTCTTTGTAGCATCCAACCCCTATGGCAATACAACTCCACCCCCAGTGTTTACTGGGGATACAGAGTATTTTAAGAATTTGAACTTTTTCGATTTTTAAACAGGTTTAACTAAAAGTGCCTCTGTCTCAAACCGCCAAAATAGGGGTTGCTTACATATGTAATTTGATTTCAGAGTTCAACATTCTCACCAACAGTCAGGGTCATCTTACTGGCGTTCATGCTCTCCATCATCCGAATATGAAAATTGATCCAATCGCGATATTCATCAAGGGCGGGGTCGTTGATGTCAGTATAGCCATGAAGACCGCCACAACCTGTCTTATCATTGATTTTCACAATATCTGCCACATACTTAGAATCTTTGAATTTGGATTCAATTTTTCTAATAATTACCTGTTTCAGTTTCTGCATAATATTAATTTTTAATTCCTTCTTTATTTTTTACCATCTTATCTATCGCCTGAATCTGCTTGAGATAGGATGGGAACTTGAAGTATATCCACGAATCTTGTTCCTGCAACTCTACCATTCCTTTGTGAAGATGGCTGACTATTGAACAGCTGCGATCCATCTGAATGATTTTCCCTACAATTTTATGGAACAACTCAGAAAGCGTGTTGTCCGGATGAAATGAGTCTGTGATATAATTATATAGTTCATCTTCTGCAAAATGGGAAGAGAATACCAATGAGGTGGAAAGAAACCGTAATATAGCATACGCAATTTCTTCCTTTGCCAGATGGTTCTCTATGATTTCCTTCGCATCATTCAAAACTGCGGCTATCTTTGTCATATCCGATTTGCCGTCAGTCTTTGCAAATGCATCTTCCTGCTTGGAATCAACAGTGATGACAGAAGGCTGGTCGATGACAGGCACCTTATGAAGCAAGACGTAGCGCTGGAGATACTTACGCCAAATCAGAAGACGCGCTCCCTGCCATACTTCTACGGCTGCTGCGGTGAGGGAAGTGAAGAGAGATGAATGAAGAGTGAAGAACTCATGAGCTCTTCTCCCCAACTCCTCCATATCATCAGGGTATTCAATACCTGTCTCTAGCGAAAAGCCCCCGATTCCATCGATCTTTTCAAACCGATAGTCGCTTTGTGTAAGCAGGTAGAGCAATCGGGAATATTTCTTTGCTTCCAGGTCTGAAAGGAACAGAGCCCTTTCATCTTTACTTTGAGAAGCATAATTGTCATAGAAGCCTCCCCATGAACAGATAGCCTTGACCTTGCCTTCTATAGTCTTCAAGAGTGCGAAATGAGCATCATACTCATAGTCCTCATCGAAGACCGGTGCATATTTGTCTGCCTCATATTCCTTGCCCCTGAAGAATTCCCGAAGGTTGCATGGAAAGATGAATTCCGTAATTCCATTATGCTGTAATACATGGTAACCTTGTCCCTCAGGAATAGCAATGCCTGAAGCAGGCGTGAGAAACGGACGGAGAACGACATCTGGAATCAGTTCCTTCAATCCCTGTTCGAGGGTTGCATTATCACAAGGGAGGTAGTTGGCCAGGATGCGGAAGTTCTTCCACATCGATTCATCTAAATTTTCAAGCACCTCCTGTTGCTGGACATCCTTCCTGTTTGCCATCATCTTACTGTAGGCGATATCAGAAGTTTGACGGTTGTGATATATAGTCAATTTCTTCTGATAATTCATGAAGAGCTTGCGTAATAGATCCCCCGCATTTTTCGAAGGTTCCTTCATCTGCAGATAACCGATCATCTGGTCAATAGCCCGCCATGCACCCACGGATTCAGAAGGAGCCTCATGCTCTATCTGCAAGGCATACTGGCGGATATTGGAGATACTGAGACAGTAGTTGTTTCCAAAGCGCACCAAAAGATGACGATCTTTCTTACCCTTATGCTTGATTTGCTTGATAACGCCAACCCGACCAGCCAGAGGCCCGGAGAGGATGCGGATGGTGTCATTCTCCTTGACCAAGTCGCTGTAACGCTTTTCGACGATACTCAATCCATTGATATCATCGCCTATTCTGTCATTGAAATAGACAAAAGTCTCCATATCCTCATCCGGGATTTTTGACTGTCTTACTATTTCATCCAATGACATCTGCTTGCTGTCAGCAGATAGGATATGCGCCTTGGTAAAGAAGGTGCGTTCTACCAGTTCGGAAGTATGCGGTTCCATTTCAAAACCCTTGTACATAAAGTAGCCATATGGGGAGAGAATCTTCTTCAAACGCCTTTCATTCTGCACTCTGATGAAGAACATTCCCTGCAAGACCGGCACAAAGCGTACCTTCACTTCTCCATTTTCGTTCTTGTAGGTTTTTCTTCCTAAAGGAAAATAGAAGTCGGTGATGATATGATTGTATTTTTCACGCAGAAAATCTATGGATTGCTGCTCTGAAAAAACATCAGTCTTGACTATAAACCACATACAGGATTTTGAATTTGAATTGTAAACGCAAGGGAAGTGTTAAAAAGTGTAACTAAACATCCAACCTGATTTGGTTGCAAGACATATTCCGGCTTCCCCTGAAAAGATGCCTCTTCCCGAGTTATTGGGGTTGTGAAATGTATCACAGCATTGAAAAACCAATAGACTAACTTCCACTAATCTTCAATACTTTTATGTCTTTCAACCTTACACATACATGATGCGAACAGGCTAGTGTTTTGCAAATTGTGTTTCATAAACATTCTGCTTCTGATGAAAGCCATATTATAAATTTTAACTCTCCTGCATCTCTCTATGAGAAACACAGAAATACGTTGCAAAAATACTAAAAAAAATGTAAACACACAAATTACAAATGTTAAAATATTGATTTTCACTAAGATATTCTGTTTTTAAGTTGAGAGGCGTATGAAGTGCATTTCTCTACCATTCCGATTATCAGACAGTTACAATTTTCCTGCATCACTAACATCGAGATTCAGAAAAACGGTTCATAATGGTTCATTTCTAAAGCTCTATATTCCATCCACTTTAAAATTTGATAGGAAAGCCGAAATTCCACCATTGGCACCATTCACATCAGTGCTCCACAAAGAGCAATCAGCAGCAACTGTATGCATAAGACAACATGCCTTGGCAGAAACAGAAGATAGCATTTGCATATAAGGTAAGCATGACAGTCAAAAGTGGCAAAAAGCCAAACAATCGGTCAAGACTACCATACCTTTGCACGATAAAAAGCCTGGTGGGATTATGCTGCGACAAAATGATAAAAACGAGGTTCTATTCACAAAACTACAGTAGAAAACAATAGATATAAGTATCATCTTCCCATGGATATCTACCTAAACCACGACACAGTAAAACCAAACCATAGATATCAACAAAACAGATAGACAAAGATAAGCATAAAAGAGCCGGCATAAAAGAAAAAGAGCCAAGAGAAACACATGCAGTCCATATCAACCATGTATTCCTCCTTGGCTCCCCCAAAAGAACGATTTCATCGAAAAGTAGATATAATACCATCCCCCAAGTACCATCAATCCAAGACTACCTAAAAGATAGCCTTGGAAAGACAAACATGGCAGATATGGGAAGGAGGCAGTTTGCGGTAAAGCTTCGTTTCCCTGTCACCCATGATGGGACGACGGCTGGCAGGTGACTTGACAGAAGCCACCAGAGGGAACGGATCAAGCCTCCCACCAAGAAAAGCAGGATTGTACTCAAAAAACGAAACCCCTCTCCTTGCATCCCAGGACAAGCGACCGATTTCCTTGTCCCAAAGCATTATTTTTAATGAACTAGCTATCATGACTTCTTATGTCTTATTCGTTGAACTTTCTTTTCTTCTTTCATCAGGTAAGCAGATGGCGGTAAATCCGGCATCAGTTCATCAAGGGCATCTATCTGCCCTATCGCCTTCAGCAGCAAAAGAAATGTGCCGAGCGAGACATTGCCGGATGTACCATTCTCAAACTTATGAATGGTTGCGATTGTAATACCCGATTGTTCAGATACCTCTTTCTGTGTCATGTGGCTACGCAGACGGTAATCCTTGAATCTTGCACCAAGAAGCTTTACCAATTCTGGTATAGAATACTCGTAATAATCAACCATAATTTCTCATTTTAAATTATACTATAATATAAGTTATACGCTTTATCCAGCTTTATATTATATTATACTTATATTTATAGGTACAAAAATACACATTTATTTTCAGATAATTTCAACTATCATGAAGATTTTCTGTTTTTTGCATACTTTTTAACCTTTCTGTAAGTCAAAAATCCCCAAAAGCATACAAAACAAGCCCTAAAGCCGACCCATTAAAGGAATGAACAGATTCACATTCCAAATTCCCCCTCGCAAATAATAAGATGAAGATAGAAGATAGATAGAGACAGCATCCCCCAAAAGCACTTCCTGTTTATCCAAGGTTCCCCTATCACTCAGGTAGCCTTGAATAGATGGTACAAAAATGAGCGTTCCCCCAGGAACACACACTTAGATATTACACCCCCAAAAAGGAATATATCATTGGAAACATCCTAACCTGGATATTGCATAGTAAAATCAAGAAGGTGAAGGTTATTCAACGCTAAGTATTTGAACATCAAACAATGTCCAAAACAAAGCGAAAAGAACAAAAGTATCGTTTGAACTGAAATAATTCCCCTCTTTTCTTTGGCGGATTCAAGAAAAAGACGTAACTTTGCGGCGTAAACAATAAAAAATGAATAATGAGCATGATGGGAATATTACAAGTTGCCTCTTATATATACAAGCGCTATATGGATGATTTTGGCGTTCGTATTGATGAAATGAAGTTGCATAAGCTACTTTATTTCACGCAGCGTGAGTGCTTGATTCAAAAGGGTGAACCTATGTTTGAGGCACATTTTGAGGCTTGGAAATATGGTCCAGTCAGGGTTCGTGAAAGACGAGCTGTTTTGCGTCAATTAAATCTTTATAGTGCATAAACCATGAGAATAACTGAGGAACAAATGGCTTTGATACGTTCTCTTCATTGTGAACGACTGGCTTCTAATGAAGAGAATTTGCGATTGATAGATTCTTTCTATAGCACTCGCAACAACAATGTTGCGGAGGCTTTGCTGAATGAGGCTTATCAAGAAGATGAGTCTGGTGTTGTTGCCTATTATGTGGTGAAAGAAGGACAGATATTGACACGTATATTCCAAATCCGTTTGGGTTACGAAGATACCAATGACTGGCTGATGATATAGTTATCATATCGGTTTCAGTCGATAAGTACCCAACCTATTTCTAGCAAATATCATCCCCACAATGAAACTGATGCAATCTCAAAAACTTTTCTTCAGACAACACCTCAAAACAATGCTCTCCTGTACAATGCCCGGTATAGAATTCAACATAAGGATAACGACGCACTAATTCCGAAGAGATTTCCCGTAACTGCTCATCCGTCTCATAATGCTCGCTTAAATGACTGTCCAAAAGATGAAAGCCACCAAGACACAAACGAATAGGTTCCTGGATGGATTCCAAAATATTCAAAATACCGTTATGGGCACAACCTGTAAAGAGAACATCCCCCACTACAAATGCCAACTCATGATGGAAAGTATCCTTCACAAACTCCCCACTATCAGCCTTTATCAACAACGTTCTATCACCCAAAGGCTGTGCATGATGATGAGCCAGATGAGAATAGACATGAATACCATCCACATAAGAATCCTCTTTGATGAATACAAAACGATCTCTATGTTTCTGAAAATCCACATCTCCCGTGATGGAATGCAGATAACGCCTGACGGAAGCATATTCAGCCCCAGGAATCTCAGAAGACAAAATTACCTTTGCCTTGTGATTCATCTCTAAAAAGGCAGACAGCCCACCAATATGATCATTATGCCCATGCGAAATCAGACAATAATCAACCTCTCCTAAATCTACACCCAGTTTCTCAGCATTAAGCATGAACAAGTCGGAAGCCCCGGTATCGAGCAGATACCTTCTTCCCCCATATTCCATATAAGCAGATAACCCATGCTCCGTCCCGAGCAAAGGGGTATCTGTACGATTGTCACTCAATATAATGATTTTTCTTTCCATTCTTTCCTATTAACATCCGAATTCTTGTGAAATAACTAGGCAAAAGTACAAATAAAAAACGAGATTTCCCCATTTTTAAGAGAATAATGACGAAGACTCATTGTAAAATCTGCCAGTATAGCCAAAGATGTAGAAGTTTTTCCAAACATCTCTAGAACTACGGAGGTCATAGCAGACACTATCTCCTACCCTATCCGTAATGCAGGAAAAGATAGAAAAAGGAGAAGTAGATATAGTAGAAGAAGAAGTAGTAGTAGAAGAAGTAGTAGAAGAAGTAGTAGATATAACAACATACAAAAAAGTGCCATCAATCCAAGACTACCTAAAAGAGCATTTTTACCTGCTGGCGGTTCTTGGAGAAGAAGATGAATACCGCACCACCAAGTGGCGGAAGTTCCATCTCGGTTCTCACAATCTGATACAAACCGTTTATGCCCATGTTCATTCGGACATATCGCTGGCAGACGTAATACTGGGTATTTTCGTTTAGTCCAAACATAGCATATCCTCCTTTTCATAAAGTTTCATCAGATGCATGACAGATTTGACGCTACCTTTCTTGATGGTGACTATCGTTCCATTTGGGAAGGTTAGGGGTATGCCAAAAAGATAGTTCTCTGGACAGACGGGGTCGGATGGCATTTCCATGGGAAGAATCTGGAAGGCATTCCATGCCCTCTCATAACGTTCTGTTGCTCTCATAATTGCGTTGCTTTTAAAATTATGGTGCAAAGGTAAGAACTTTTACGATAAAGGGCAAAGTATAAACGCGGAGACGCTTACTGTTAAAATTAGATTTTTTATACTTCTCTACAAATTTACCAAAAACATATTAAAACAATTTAATTTTCAACAAAAACATATTAGATTCATTTTTTTATCAGTATCTTTGCAGAAAATATGAAACATATAGTATATGGTATTTAAAAATGCACTTATATTGGATAAACATAGATGTAATGTTCCCCATTACATCCTCAACTGTAGTCTTCGGAAATAATATCTATCTTGCTTGAGACAACATATTATTAACGAATTTAAATTTACATGGGTTTAATCATTTTATATTTTTTAGGTGCTCTGTCACTATCCTTTTTATGCTCCGTCCTGGAGGCGGTATTACTTTCTACTCCGATGTCGTTTATCTCGATGAAGGAGAATCAAGGCAACAAGACTGCCTCACTGATGAAACAGTATAAGAACAACGTAGACCGTCCGGTGGGTGCCATCCTTTCGCTCAATACCATCGCCCACACCATCGGTTCTGCCGGTGTAGGAGCCGAGTCTATGAAACTCTTTGGCGAAGAATACTTCGGCATCATTTCCGCCATTCTCACTCTGTTGATTCTGGTACTTTCAGAAATCATCCCGAAAACTATCGGAGCTTCATATTGGCGCTCTCTTGCCATGACATCTACCAAGATCATCCGTGTGCTCATCATTATCAACTATCCTTTGGTACTGCTTTCGGAACTTATCACTAAGGTATTTACTCCGAAGAACCACCAGGCTTCCGTGAGTCGCGAGGAGGTATCGGCCATGGTAGACGTAGGTACTACAGAAGGCATCTTCCGTGAATCGGAAAGCAAGATCATCAAAAGCTGCATTCGCCTGGCAGGAGTAAAGGCAAAGGAGGTGATGACTCCATCCATCGTAGTAGAATCAGCCAACATGAATCTGACTACCAAGGAGTTTTACGAACAGAAAGAATGGAAATTCTCACGCATTCCCGTTTATGACAACAATAAAGATATCATTGTGGGATACGTATTGAAAGATATGGTTCTCAAATTGGTTTCAGACGATGAGTTCCAAACCAGATTATCCGAACTGATGCGTCCGATTCTTTCCTTCAACGAGGATGAATCTCTATACCAGATATGGGAAAAGATGTTGGAAAAACGAGAACACATCTCTATCATCGTGGATGAATACGGATGTCTGAGAGGAGTGGTTTCCATGGAAGACGTAATCGAAACGATGACTGGCGTAGAAATCGTGGATGAAGACGATGTGGCTGTAGACATGCAAGCCTTGGCTAAGGAAAAATCGCGTATGATGCACCAAGGTGTTGCTTCTGCCATTCCTAGCAGTAAAGCTTAATATTTACAGAACATTGCATTTTAACAAGAGAGGGTGGGTCATGGAGTTATGACCCACCCTCTCTTGTTAATCCAGGAAATATCGCCACCTTGATGACTCCATCCTTGCGGTTCTCGAAAACATCGTATGCCTCTTCTATTCTTGAAAGCGGGAAACGATGGGTAATCAGAGGAGTGGTATCTATCTTTCCCTGGGCTATCAAATCAAGGATTTCCCCACAGTCACATCCATCCACACCTCCCGTCTTGAAGATGAGGTTCTTGCCATACATATCAGGAAGCGGAAGCATCTGCGGCTTGTCATACATCGCAACGATGGTGACGATGGCATTAGGACGGGCACACTTCCAGGCAAGCTGGAAGGTATCAGGTCCACCTGCAACCTCCATCACCACATCAGCTCCCCCATGCAGACTATGTTGTTTGACAAATGCCTCACAATCCTCCGTTTCAACAACCATCACCTGCGGATAATGCTTCTGGATGAACTCTCGCCTATCCTTTGATTTCTCACAGACGATGATGTTTCTCGGATTCTTGAGCAAGGTGCAAAGCAAACAGCAGACACCCGTAGGGCCAGCACCGATAATCAAGACAGTATCCTCTTCCGTAATTTCAGATATTCTCGTAGCCCAGAATCCAGTAGCAAGGATGTCGCCAACAAAGAGCGCCTGCTCATCGCTTACCGAATCAGGAATCTTGTTCAAGCCGGTTGTAGCATAAGGAACCCTCACATATTCCGTCTGCCCGCCATCGATTCTGCATCCCAGTGCCCATCCGCCATGTGGAGATGTACAATTGTTCACGTATCCATGCTTGCAATAGAAGCATTCTCCACAGAAGGTCTCTACATTCACGGATACTCTGTCTCCCGGCTTCACATAGGAAACCCTCTCCCCTACTTCCTCTACAATGCCTACCATTTCGTGGCCAACAGTAATCCCCGGTACTGCGCGAGGCACAGAACCATGCTTGATATGAAGATCACTGGTGCAGATACTGCTCAGCGTTACTCTTACGATGGCATCATGCTCATCTATTATCGTAGGCTTCCCTTTTTCTGTGAAGCCAAACTTTCCTTGCTGGATATATGTAAATGCTTTCACCTTAATTATATATATAAGTATTATTATTCACGTTAAATCATGCTGCGAAGTTACAAAAAACATTTTAATCATACAAGAAAAAATACAGATTCTTTCTCACCTTTTGACCTGTAAACTATTAAAAAGTCTGTCTGTTTTTACAAGTAAGACCATTTTTTGTGATTTTTCAGCAAACAAAACCATAAAATATACTCTGATGTTCAAATAGTTAGTCAAAAAATTGGAGAATAGAATATTTTTTCTTACCTTTGCAAATGAAAGATTTGAATTCAATTTTTTACAGAATATAGCATGTATCAAGATTTAGATTTTACTGATAACAATTACTATCAGGAAGATTATATAGATTCGCCGGTTGATGATTTCGACTGGATGCCTAATTTATTTGCCAAGCTCGCAAATCACCTGCGAACTTCAACTTCTGCTGATGTTATCAGACTGGGAACCATCGGCTGCATCAGAAACAATGAGCCGGGAGATGATTCACTTCTCCAATGGGAAGAAGTAGAAACAATGCGTCGCTATATAGATAGCGTTAACAGAGGCTTGGGTGCACCAGAAGATTCCACACTCCAGCAGTTGCTCCATTCTACAGAATGGACTAACTATGGTATTTTTACCATGAACTTTATCTCGGATAAGAACCTCGACTATAAAGGTATCTGTGAGGTTGAAAATACAAATCTCTCATACGCCAGCATGGCTTTTTTAATTGCTCTGGTAAAAGGGATGAGTATGATTAATCTTAAACATCCTTCAGCAAAGGGAGAAAACAATCATATTTTCACATACGTAATTCCAAGTCAATTCTCCACCTTCTCCTTTGCTTCATTCCTCAATGTGGCCAATACACGTCTCGCTAACAAAGAAGATATTTCTGAACAGGAGATTGAAGAGTTGACCCAACTTGCTTTCAAGAGTCGCTACTGGAAACAAGAGACCTCACTCAAGAGTAAAGACAGCGAGTTGTTCATCTATGTCCTCAAGAACATCATTTCGGAAATTCTAGGACTGAAGCTTGACATCAATGCGGAATCCTTTGCCAAACAGGCAAAGAAGGAAGAGAAAAAGACCGCCACTCCAACTGTAGATAACCATAAGAAAAAGAAGAAGGAGAAGAAGGAAAAAGAAAAGACTATCCTGAAAGATAATTCCAAACCTTCTTTGGCATCTCTGATGGTAAAAATCTTAACAGAGGAGTCCCTCCCGCAAACCAAAGAGAGTCTTATTGATAAGACTATGCAACTCTATCCTACTCTCAAGATAAACTGTTTCAACACCACCCTATCAAGACTCCATAAAAATGAAGTTCTGAATTATTATAATGGTGGACTGATTGGAATAAAAGGCAAAAGATACGGAAGAGGCTACAAGATAATTAGCCGTTTACATAAACATAAGGAAACAGATTAAGGCTAAATTTTGTGCCAAGAAAATCCAAAGGCTAAAAGACCATTGGGTTTTCTTGGCACTATTTTTTCTAGAAAGTTTGCAAGAGTTTTCCATCAGGCGCAAACAGTTCATTCCTGACCTCAAAAGTTGATGGCTCTGGTTTCGCGTTGGGCCATGACTGGTATAACCATCATAGAACTTGTGAATGCGGTGAGAACTTACTTGAAAGCAGTTCAATGACAAAATAATAACCTAAAAAGAAACTTACTTGTAGTTTTTCCGGCAATTAGTCAATTCTACAATTGGACAATTAAGAATTTGATTCTCTATAAGGAGAAAACCACATTTCTGTTTACCTAAAACCACAAAACTACGCATAAACCACAAAGTTGTTTACCAAAAATCACTGCATTTTGTAGCACAAACCACATTCTTGTTTACCTAAACCACTATTCTATTTACCTAAACCACATAACTGTTTACCAGAAACCACAAAACTGTTTACCTATCCTAGTAAAAAGCAGTTGCTCCTTTTTAGGTAAATAGAAATGTGGTTTTTACCTAGTTAAATTCATGAGAAAAACAGGTAAACAGAAATGTGGTTTATGAGAAAAATCGATGAACGTTCTGCCAGGTAAACAGTTTTGTGGTTTTTAAATTCTTATTCAGTTGCTACTAAAGAAAAAATTAAAAAGTCTAACAACTCCTTTAGGCGTTTTACATAACATGTTAATATACTGACAGTTACACACATATTCAAATTGTATTCAGGTGCCTGATTTCAAATAAAATAAGATAAAAAACAGTATCTTATCAAGATAAAAACCACAAAACTGTTTACCTGAAACCACTATTTTGTTTACCAAAAACCACAAAACTGTTTACCTAAGAATAAAAGACTGATATAAAAATGATATAACTTATTACATATCAAATTATAACACGGGATTTGGTAAATAATTAATATAACCTCAAAATGGAATGAATTATATGCATGACAGTTTTGTGGTTATGATGATAAGCCATTCTTAAAAGTAGGTAAACAGAAATGTGGTTTTGCATACTATCAAAAAGAGGAAGTACGGTACTCCCCTACTTCCTCTTCTGCTTTCTTGTTCTGCTTAGCCTCTATAGAATACAGGCATGAATGAACCGACACAGTCAAAAAATTCTTGTGCCAGCCTTTCAAGACCCGATGTTTTCAAAGCAGCAAAATCATCATCACTAGCAGCAATACAGAATCTGTCATTCTTGATTCCTATGAATTTGCATCTGCCCAACAGGGCTTGCTGACTGGTATCCTGTACCATTGAAATAAACTGATTCCATTGCTCAAAACCTTGAGTCGTGTCTACTTCTATCTTCTTGTCAGGATTCTGATATACATGCGCAAAAAGATCTCCCTGCTGCGTGGCATCATCAGATGTTTTCTTTCCCCTATTACGGTTTATTTTTTCATTCAGACGACGAGCAATATCTGCATCTTTATCTCCGATATGATTGATACCTACATCCGTCCGCTTGATATGGAAGATAACATATTCAGGATCTCCCTTATGCTTTCCGTTCCGATAAATAAAGTCTTCTTCAGAAAATTCATCAAATACGATATCTGTCTCACTGCGACTAGCCATTCTGTTGAGATCTTCCCTCACCACATCGAGTACCTGTTTTCTGAATTGCGAGAATTTAGGATATTTATTCATCACAGGCTCCCCCTTGTCGTCAAGCAGAATATTGCCATGTTCATCAAGTTCTACCAGACCCAAATACTGTTTCATCGGCAAAAACTCAACCTTAACATCCAAGCTCTTGTCTAGTCCCATCTGACGAAGCAGATATATATAGAGTCGAGGTGTATTCACCTTCTTGGAATATTTAGCAATCATGGAGATATGGTGAATATATCCCTGACGCATGTCAAAAAGGCTCATAGTGAGTTTTGGATCTATCTCAAGTATTACTTCACCCTTGATGCGTTCTACTTTCTCACCATCGCTCTTTGTATAGCCTTTCTGCGTTGTCGGAATCTCGATGTTTGAAAATACGTGCTGTATCTTCTCTGTCTTGCTATCCGTCTTTACACGCACCGACAGGTTGAGGATATCGTTCTTCAGCGTATCACGCAGATTCTTATAATTATGAAACTCCGTTGATACCTGAAAATCCTTGATGTCTATTTTGATGGGCGGAATCTCCATAACAGCATGCTCTATTCCTTTCTCGAAAAGATAGTCGGAGCGTGCATCTCCAAGCACTCTCTTCTCGGTAAAATACTCTTCAACATACTTCTGCAGATGGGTACTTGCAACCATCAATATGTTTTGTTGCAATAATGTATATTGCTTATCCAATTTTGTCAGCGAAAAAGGTGTGTTAATCCACACCAGATTCTTGTTTCCTTTTGGTTCGCTCATATAAAAACCACATTTCTGTTTACCATAAACCACAAAGTTGTTTACCTAAAACCACTTTTTTATTTACTTAAAACCACATAAATATTTACCCGAAACCACCAAGCTATTTACCATAAACCATATTCCTATTTACCTAAAACCACTTTTCTATTTACCATTTTAAATATAACTCATTAATAATCAAGCTATTATACTCTCTGTAATAAATAAGAGATATATAATTTATTATAAAAAATAATCTATAATTATCATTCTTTTGGTAAACAAAAATGTGGTTTTTGTAGGAACTTATACCTTATTTTTAAGCTTAGCGCTTTTTTAGGTAAACAGTTTTGTGGTTTTCACCCTTTTAATAACTACTTTTTGTTTGCTTACTTTTTCAAGTAATCCATCAGGATATTGTAGAGCAGGTTTTCCTGTGGGATATCATCTGAGAGGCATTTCATCTTCAGGAGAAGGAGTTCTTCCTTGTTAAGATATGTAGCCACACTCGTTCTAGTGCGTCTTTCCTCTGCAGTCCAGTAACTTTTTCTCTTGCGACCACCTTTAGATATATTTTTATCCTCTTCGCTTTTAGCCATTTCTGTGTTCAATAAACTTGGTCGGTCGTTCATACCCATATTTTCAAGAGACTCACCAATTTCTTCTAAATTTCTTTTTGCTACAGCCATAATTCTTATATTTTATAAGTTTATCTTCTTTTGTTTTATTATTACATGTTTCAACCTACCCTACCAAGATTAGATTTTGATGTTGAACATGCGCTTGATAGCAATTTCGTAATCGATACCTGTACTTGAGTAAGGTGCATATTCGAATATGCTTTGTCCGTGTGCCTGAGCTTCCAGGAACTTTACAGAGCGTCGGATACGGCAAGGCAGAATTAAGTCGCCATGTTTTTCGCCTAAAAGTTTGCTCAACTGCTTGGTAATCTTGGTTCGTTCATCTACCATAACTGGCAGGAGTCCAAGTAATTCCAAATTATCGTTCATGTGGAACTCCTTCACTTCATCCATTACGCTGAGTACTTCACTTACTCCTTTGACAGATAATGCTTCCATCTGTACTGGAATCAAAATCTTGCTCGCAGCAACCAAAGCATTATAAGTGTTCTTGGAAAGTGCTGGAGGACAGTCGATGAAAATGTAGTCGAAATCATCAAATACGTTTTTCAGTCCTTCTCCTGTCATGTCATGGCAATCGTTGTCTTGCAAGCATCCCAGTAATACCGTGTAGCTCTTCATCTGTTCTCTCAGTGAAGGGCCTCCTGGAAGGTGTTGTTCTATATTTTCCATCTGAGCAGATCCTGGAACTGCATATACCCCATTTTTACATTTGTAGACTGGCACACCACTCTGTTTGCACATGGCGTTGTATATGTTATCATATTCGTTATCTCTCACTCCGAAAAGCGAAGAGAGGTTGCATTGTGGGTCTAAGTCTATTACCAGAACCCTGAGATTGTGATTCAACCGGACTATGCCAGAAGCCAGAGACTGCACAGTAGCTGTCTTGCCTACTCCACCCTTGTTGTTCACTACTGCAACAATTTCCTGTAGTTCATGTTTCATATTTCTTTTTTCCTTATTTCACTTTATTGTTTAATTCAATTTACATATATTAGAATTGCTGGCAATTAGAATAAACGGATTGACTTATATTCTTTCGTTCTGAAAGACTAAAAGTCTTATTTCTGGATTATCTAATGTTCTTTAGTTCTAATATTGGTTGCAAAAATAGCCAAAATAGTTGATATAAAAGAATTTATCTTCTTATTTCTTTGTAAATATCCTTTTTTTTATACTTTTCTAACAATCTTCATGAAGAATAAGCATCACTTCGAATGTATTACTAAACGAAAATATGAATATCCTAATAGACGGACAAATTAATTAAACTTATATATGAACTATCTATTAAACATATATTTGTATAGGCTATTATACTAATAAATGATTATACTAACATATTAATAAACATATTTATGTATAATCATATAAACATACGAACAGATAAACTAATATCCGTAAAGACGTATGTTTGAATAGATGAAAATACAAAACTACTTTTAAACAAATATACTAAATGCCAGCAATTATAATAATCTAATGATTGGCGAGGTAAACATGTATATTACAAACTTAACATGTTAACGCTTTATAATTCAGCATTTTGATTATCCTTTTTGTAGAATATCTATAATGTATAAAGTTAGAATATTAGTTTAGTCTAATTGCCTAATAAACTAAAATACGTATATTCAACAGGAATAGTTTATATAAGATATGTTAATTTTTCCTCTAAGTGCATACAACCTATTGAAATTTTCAGTATCTTTACAGAGTTAAACGGATGTCGAACCTTTAAAACTATAACATCATGAAAATTGGTATTCCAAAAGAGATTAAGAATAATGAGAACCGTGTTGGAATGACACCAGCAGGAGTAGCAGAATTCATTCGACATGGTCACGAAGTGATGGTTCAGCATACGGCTGGAGAGAACAGCGGATTTGCTGATGAAGCGTATGAAAAGGTAGGAGCCATAATCTTACCCGACATTCAGAGTGTATATCGTGAGGCGGAAATGATAGTAAAGGTGAAAGAGCCTATCGCTGAGGAATATCCACTTATCCATCAAGACCAGCTTGTATTCACTTATTTCCATTTTGCCTGTGACAAGGAACTTACCGATGCTATGCTCAAGAGTGGTGCTGTCTGTCTGGCTTACGAGACTGTGGAGACAGATAACCACCATTTGCCTTTGCTCATTCCGATGAGTGAAGTAGCTGGAAGAATGGCCATTATTAATGGTGCTTTTTATCTGCAGAAGACAAAGGGAGGAAAAGGAAAACTGATGAGTGGTGTACCTGGTGTGAACCGCGTCAAGGTTTTGGTACTGGGCGGCGGAACCGTAGGAGAAGCTGCAGCAAGAATGGCTGCAGGAATGGGAGCTGATGTATGGATTACAGATATCAGTTTGCCTCGTCTTCGTCAGTTAGAGATGGAGCTGCCTATCAATGTACACACGCTTTATTCCAACGAGCATAATATTCGTAGAGAATTGACAGATGTGGATATCGTTGTGGGTAGTGTGCTCGTACCAGGTGATAAGGCGCCTCATCTTATCACGAAAGATATGTTGAAATTGATGGAGCCAGGAACAGTACTTGTTGATGTAGCAATTGATCAGGGTGGCTGTTTCGAGACATCGCATCCAACCACACATTCTGATCCGACATATATGGTCGATGGAATCGTTCATTATGCAGTAGCTAATATTCCTGGTGCTGTGCCGAATACCTCTACTACAGCCTTGACCAATGCTACGCTGAAATATGCATTGGCGCTTGCTGATAAGGGTTGGCGAAAGGCTTGCAAGGAGGATAAAGCCCTGTATAGGGGGTTGAATATCGTAAATGGAAAGGTGGTATTCAAGGCCGTAGCGGATGTCTTCGGACTGGAATATGAAGAAATGATACTCTAAGTAGAGTAGGGGAGGGTTCCATAACACAAAAGCTATGGGATCCTCTATCTTGATGCTTTCTTGTTCGATTACTATAAGAAATAAAATAGTTTAGTGCATAAAATATTCCCCGATATGAATCCTCAGTATTCCTGCAGGATTCGTATCGGGGAATTTTGTTGATGAATTGTATGAAGGATAGATTTTCGCGAAATGAAAATCCATCATTGTAACTTTACCATGCCTCCAGTTTATCTGCAATCTCTGGCATCTTATCCTTGGTGAATACAGGATTCTTACCTTCCTTCTTCTGTTGGCGATAGTCTTTCAACAGGAAGACGGCCTGACGGGAAAGCAGGACGATGGCTACGAGATTGCAGAGGGTGAGAAGAGCCATCGTGATATCTGCAAAACTCCATGCAAAATCCAGAGATACTACAGCTCCAACCATCACCATTGCTGCTACAGCAAGACGATAGACAAATACACCCAGCTTGGAGTCCCTGATATATCTCACGTTGGTTTCTCCATAATAATAATTGCCGATGATGCTGCTAAAGGCAAACAGCCATATCATTACCGCAACAAACGGATTGCCGATGCTTCCGATTTCGTGGGTCAGGGCATCCTGGGTGAGTTGAATACCATTTGAAGCCGTAAGATCCACACCGCTCACCAGGATAATGAATGCAGTGCAGGAACATACCACCAGCGTATCTGTAAAAACACCCAAAGCCTGTATCAATCCCTGTTTTACAGGATGACTGACTGTAGCTACCGCAGCAGCATTCGGTGCACTACCTTCACCTGCCTCATTACTGAACAGACCTCGCTTGATACCCTGTATCACTGTAACGCCAAGAACTCCGCCAGCAGCCTGATTGAATCCGAAAGCATTCTCAACAATGGTAAGCAGAACCTTTGGCAGACTGGTGATATTCCAAACAACAACACCTACAGCTATCAGAAGATAAATGACAGCCATCACAGGAACCACGGTAGAAGAGAACTTAGCCACTCTATGGATGCCACCGAAGATGATGAGAAGGGTGAGCACAGTGAGGGCAATTCCCATGGTGGCAGGTTCTATGCCAAAAGCCTTCTGCCATGCCAGACAGATGGTATTGCTCTGCACAGAATTATAGGCAAAGCCGAATGTAATGATCATCAGCACGGCAAAAAGAATACCCATCCATCCTTTTCCCAAACCATACTTCATATAATAGGCCGGTCCACCATAGAAAGATGTTTTGCCTTTCCGCTTGTAAAGTTGGGCGAGAGTTGATTCTATGAAAGCTGATGCTGAGCCCAGCAAAGCCAGCATCCACATCCAGAATACGGCTCCCGGTCCACCGATGCTGATAGCAGTAGCCACACCGGCAAGGTTACCGGTGCCAATACGGCTAGCCAATGCTACCACAAAAGCCTGGAAGGAAGAAATGTGTTTCATTTCTCCATCCACTTTCACCTCCATCGACAGTTCATCGTGTCCTATCTCTTCCGGTTGTACCTTGTCGGGATGAATCAGCAGCCTGATCATCTCTCTGATTAGGCGGAACTGGACGAAACGGGTACGCCAAGTGAAAAACAGGGCACAGCATATCAAGACGGTGATGATGATATACGACCAAAGAAAATCGCTAACCTGAACTAAAATGTTTTGTATTGAATCTATCATTTATCTATTTAAAACTTCTTATTTCTTTACTTTTTTATAACCTTCAGAACCTGGTCTGCAATACTTTTCATTCCCTTGATAGTAGGGTGACCGTTTTTCTTGTCAATATCATGAAGAGCAATGACAGGAACCTGATATTTGTTGCAGATCTTTTTTACCGACTCATTGATTACATCCTTGAGTTCAGAATTTAAGATGAAATATACCTCTACATTAGGATAATGCTGTCGTATATCAGAAAGCAGCTTGGTCATGGCTGGGCGGAAACAATACAAATCTGCGCGCTTCCAGTCGCTATACTGATAGTTGCCGAGCGGGGCATCAGCCCAGTTGTCATTCGTAGCACCGCAAATCAGGATGATATCCGGATTGCCAAGAAGAGAACTTCGGGTGATGAAAGAACGGTCGGTATAATCTTCGTCACGATAGCCAGTGTTGCAGATGGTAGCACCAGAATAGGAATTGATATTTCCCATTTTATAGCCTCCTTCCTTGATAACTTGCCACCACCAGGTTTGCTCAACCTTGTTTACATCTGTAGTTTCTGGTGGAGTAGTAGGTGAGTACCAGGTGGCATAACCCTTAGGAATGAACCCCTCGAAAGTGGAATACGAGTCACCGAGAACGGCAACGGTCTGCTTCACCTGTGCCATGAGCGGCATGAAGGTGAGCATAATGAAAGAAATGATAATCGTAAATCTTTTCATGATGCTTGTTCTTGTTTTAATGCTTCTTATGTAATTCTGCTGCAAAAGTAATATAAATATGTGAATAGACAAAAATTATCGGAGGAAAATTCATCTTTCTGTTTCTATTTTTGTCTAAAACTAAGCATGATTTGAGTTATACCATAATTTAATCATGTGCGCGCTCTAGCGCATATGCACTCGAGCGCACGCATGCATATATATAATAATGTATACACAATAAATCGCCATGCTAAAATCTTTATATATGTTAAATACTTGCTAAAAAAGCAACTTTTTTGCGAAAAGATTTGGTGGAATGAAAAATAGTTAGTACTTTTGCACTC
>ERZ773186.1314-NODE-1314-length-20968-cov-3.659638_pt1 | contig 20968 bp, 28 predicted proteins | sample MGYA00581000_ERZ773186 | MGnify/ENA primary metagenome ERZ773186 (study PRJEB29015, sample SAMEA2737752) | human gut metagenome | biome: human gut; feature: human-associated habitat; material: faeces | place: China | collected 2012 ...
AGAGAGAGAGAGAGAGAGAGAGAGAGAGCCGGGTCGACGGGGCTCGTCGGCGGGCACGCGGACTACGAGCACCGCAAACGCTCGCGCTTCGGCGGCTGGTTTGACAAGTACCATATCGACAACGCGGACGGGCGGGGGCTGGTCGGCCAAGTATCAGATGCACACAGGGGGTATCTTTAGCTCGGACATCTCGCATTGGGATGTCGCGCCGTCGCTGGAGTACTTCCAGCAGCTCGCGCGCGTTAGTAAAAACCAGATCATCTGGGGCGGTAACTACTTTGACATGCCGCCAACCCGCTGCTTTATCATCTGGCGCAAAAGCAACATCCCACTGGAGGGCTTCTCGATGGCGCCGGTGGAGTATGCGTGGACGTCACTCAACCGCAACGCCGCCATGCACGAGTGCTTTTCGTCCGGCGGCTCTGGGCGAGAGGACAGGTTCCACCCGACGCAAAAGCCGATCGAGCTCTATGAGTGGCTGTTGACCAAGTTCGCACAGCCGGGCGACAGGATCCTTGATACGCATCTCGGCAGCGGCAGCAGCCGGATCGCGGCATATCATCTCGGCTTTGACTTTGTCGGCTTTGAGATCGACAAAACCTATTTTGACCTGCAGGAGCAGCGCTTCGCGCGGCACACCGCGCAAATGTCACTGTTTTAGGGGGGCACATGGCAAAAACAAAACGACTTAAAAAGCAGACGGCCGGCCGGCTGGTGCGGGCTGTGTGCTACACGCAGGTGCTGGCTACGGATGCGCCGAGGGCGCGCGCCGAAAAAGCCAAGTGCTCATCGGCGGCGCGGAAAAAGCTTAACCATCGCTTTGCGTACCAAAAACTGCAGATGCAGCTCGCCGCCAACTTTACGCGCCGCGACCTGTATGTGACGCTTACATACGACGACGCGCATCTGCCGCCAAACCGCAAGACCGCGAAAAAGCAGGTCGCAGCATTTTTTGACCGGATGCGACGGCAGTACCGGCGAGCCGGCAAGGAGCTGCGCTACGTGTATGTAACGCAGGAGCTGCAAAGCGATGGCAGCCGGAGACTGCACCACCATCTGATCATCAGTGCGACGGGCGCGGGAGACTACGACACCATCCGCGCGCTGTGGCCAAACGGCGACAACGTCGAGATCCTGCCGATCGGCGAGACGGAGATGTATGTGCACGACGATTTCTTGGAGCTGGCGCAGTACCTGCTCCACGAGCGCAACCCGGACGCGCCGGCAACCGCGGTCGGCGACCGCGGCTGGAACGCGAGCCGCAACCTGCGCAAGCCGGTCGAGGAGTCCGAGATGGTGGACGAGTCGGTCACGGTCACGGCGCCGCCGGGCGCGTACATACTGGATACGGATCACAAACAAAACGAGTTTGGCTGCTATGATTATATAGTGTATCTGCTGCCGGAGCGCCGAGCGCGCAAGGAGTAGACGCCTATATTATCTGTCTTGGGGTTGTGTATATCTTTAGGCGCAGCCGTAACAAAAAAGGGAGGGAAAGTCTTGCAAAAAAACGCTGAATGCAGTAAAATGATAGTGCAAGGCAATCGGGCGGTGTGCCCGGTGTGCCAGGCTCTGACGCGCGTCGTGATCCTGCCGGAGACGGCTGTGATCAACTTCCCGCTGTACTGCCACAGGTGCAGACGGACGACGATCGTCGAGTACAATCGCATACGCCTGAGCGATAACGCCTGAGCGACCTGATTACACAGCAATGTGTGTCAGTCGCTCGGGCGTTTTTTATTTTGCGCAGATCGCCGGGCGTCTCGGAGGTGATAGCCCGCATGGCGACCGGCATTTACGCGGACAAGCGATGGACGACTCTGCGCGCGCGCATCCTGCGGCGCGATGGCTACCTGTGCCAGCAGTGCCTGCGCTATGGCAAGCACCGCGCGGCGACGACTGTGCACCACTGCTACCCGGCAGGGATGTACCCGGATCTGGCGTGGGAGCGCTGGAATCTGGTGTCCCTTTGCACACAGTGCCACGACGCGATGCATGATCGCGGCAGCGATCTGCTGACGGCGCTGGGCGAGCAGTGGCGGAGGCGCGCAGGGCAAAGGATGCCCCCCGCCCCTAAAGACTGACAGAATTTCCACCGGAGACCGGTGGGGAGGAACTCTGTCCAACCGCGCCGAGTTTTCGGCGCGGGGGGATCGCGCGGGAACAAAGCAATCGGGCGCGCGCGCGGAAACCTTGGAGGCGGATTTTTTGGGACGCGCAGATTTTGCGCGAAAAAGCGAAACTTTCACGGCCAAACAGCGGCCGGGAGCGTGTCCAAAATGGACACAAAAGGAGCGTGAGACATGAGCAAGCGCGAGGATGCGATCCGCGACAACATGCGGCTCGCTGGCACCTACAATCAGGCGTTTGAGCCGATCATCAAGACGCTCGCCCGCATCCAGACGGAGCTTGCAAAGGCCGAGCGCGACTGGCGCGCGAACGGCGGCGAGTTTGTGTCCGAGTACACCAACAAAAGCGGAGCGACCAACGCGGTAAAAGATCCGTACTACTCCGTGGTCGAGGGGCTGCGAGGGCAGATCGTTGACATCTCGGCGCAGCTTGGTCTGACGCCGACCGGACAGCGCCGCGTCCTTGGCAACGCGAAGGCAGCGCCGACTGGGCCGACCGCGCTGGAGCGCGCACTCGCCGAGGCACGAGAGAGGGCCGGAAAATGACCGGCGCGGATGCAGACCTGCTGCGCACGCAGCTCGGCGATCACCGCAACGCCGCGGACGTCCTTGCCTACGTCACCGGCTGCCTGGACGGGACGATCCTCGCCTGCCCGGATATCCGGCAGGCGTGCGAGCGCTTCGTCGCGGATCTTGCCGACCCGCGCTGGGAGTTTCGGCCGGCCGAGGCGGAGTACGCAATCGAGCTGATCGAGACTATGCTGTGCCACCAGCAGGGGCAGCGCCTGGATGCGACGCCGCTGCGCGGGCAGCCGTTTTTGCTGCTGCCGTACCATAAGTTTTGCGTGTACAACCTGCTCGGCTTTTATCTCCGCGACACGTCGGAGCGCCGCTTTAAGGAGGCGTTCATCTTTGTACCGCGCAAAAACATCAAGACGACCTTTGCGGCCGCGCTCGCCTGGGCGTTGGCGCTGATCGAGTCGCCGTCCGGGTCCAAGGTATACATCGTGTCTGCTGCGCTCAAGCAGTCGCTGGAGTCTTTCGGCTTTTTGGCCTACAACGTCCGGCGGCTTGGCCTGTCCCAGGACGACGACCCAAACGGGATGCGCATCCTGGACAACAACGCCGAGCGCAGCATCTCCGGCACGGTCGGCGACGGATCTATCTACATCAACGCGCTGGCGTCCAACCCGGACCAGCAGGACAGTTTTAACGCCAACATCATCATCGCCGACGAGCTGCACGCCTACAAGTCGCCAAAGCAGTACAACGTGCTCAAGGAGGCGACCAAGGCGTACACCAACAAGCTCGTCATCGGCATCTCCACGGCCGGCGACCGCGAAAACAGCTTTTGCGGCCACAGGCTTAAGTACTGCCGGCAGATCCTCAACGGCACGATCAAGTCCGCGGACGCGGATGCGCTGTTTGTCTTTATCGCGGCGGCGCCGGTCGACGAGGCCGGGAACGTGGACTACACCAACGCCGACGTGCAGCGTATGGCAAATCCCGCATACGGCGAGAGCATCCGCCCGAACGACATCATGACCGACGCGCTGCAGGCGCAAAACGACCCGCAGCAGCGCAAAGACTTTTTTGCGAAGTCCTTGAACGTCTATACCTCGGCCATGAAGGCCTACTTTAACATTGCGGAGTTTCGGGCGTCGGATGCCAAATATCACTGGACGATCGAGGAACTGGCGAAGCTGCCGATTAAGTGGTACGGCGGCGCCGATCTGTCCAAGATGCACGACCTGACGGCCGCCTGCCTGTATGGCGTGTATCAGGGCGTCAACATCATCATCCCGCACTGCTGGTTCCCGATCACGGCAGCGGCCGTCAAGGCCGAGGAGGACAACATTCCGCTGTTTGGCTGGCAGGAGGACGGCTGGCTGAGCATGAGCAACGACAAGTCCGTCAACCACGCGGAGATCGTCGCTTGGTTTGTGCGGATGCGGCAGATGGGCTTTAAGATCGCCGAGGTCGGGCACGACCGAAAATTCTGCCGCGAGTACTTCGCCGGCATGAAAAAGGCCGGCTTTAAGATCATCGACCAGCCGCAGTACTTTTACAAAAAGTCGGAGGGCTTCCGGCATATCGAGGCCGCGGCAAAAAACGGCCTGCTGTACTATCTGCACGCCGAGCCGTATGAGTACTGCGTGCAAAATGTCCGAGCGATCGAAAAAACGGACGACATGATCCAGTATGAAAAGATCGAGCCGACGCTGCGCATCGATGTCTTTGATGCGTCCGTCTTTGCGGCGATCCGGATGCTTGAAAACAGCGAAAAAGCAGCCAAAGACCTTGGCTGGTTTGCGTGAGGAGCGTGAGATATGAGACTTTTCGCGGGCCGCAAGGCGGCCAAAAAGCGAAGCGTCGGCGGCCTGACCGGGTGGATCGTCGGCAGCGACGGGTCTGCGATGCAGGTGCCCGGCTACACCCGGCTGATCGACTGCCCGGAGGTCGCCGCGGCAGTCGATGCGATCGCCGGCAGCGTCTCCAGCATGACCATCCACCTGATGGAAAACACCAAGGCGGGCGACATGCGCGTGCGCGATGCGCTGGCGACCAAGGTGGATATCAACCCCTACGGTCTGACCACACGCAAGACGTGGGTCGAGTGGATCGTGCGCACGATGCTGACAACCGGCGATGGCAACGCCTTTGTGCTGCCAGTGACGACCAACGGTTATCTGGACGACCTGATGCCGATGCCGGATGCAACCGCGCAGCCGGTCGGCGACAGCTACGTCGTGCAGTGGCGCGGGCGCAGTTTTGCGCCGGACGAGGTGCTGCACTTTGTGCTCCACCCGGACTTGACCTATCCGTGGCGCGGCACCGGCTACCGGGTGCAGCTGCGCGACGTGGCCGCGGGCCTTAAGCAGGCCGCAGCGACCAAGAAAGGCTTTATGTCCGAGAAGTGGAAGCCCTCCATTATCGTCCGCGTGGACGGCATCGCCGAGGAGTTTGCAGGCAAGGAGGGCCGCCGCAAATTTTTGGACGACTACCTGAGCACCGACGAGGCCGGCGAGCCGTGGGTGGTGCAGGCCGACCTGATGGACGTGCAGCAGATCAAGCCTCTGTCGCTGCAGGACCTGGCAATCAACGACGCCGTGACGCTGGACAAGCGCACGGTGGCCAGCGTGATGCATGTCCCGGCGTTTTTGCTGGGCGTCGGGGACTATGACCAGGACGCCTACAACAACTACGTGCGCTCGACAGTGATGGAGATCGCCACGGCCATCCAGCAGGAGCTGACCAAAAAGCTGCTGCTCTCGCCGTCCCGGTATTTCCGCCTCAATCCGCGCAGCCTGTATGCCTATAGCATGGCCGACCTGTCGTCGGTCGCGTGCGACCTGTATGTGCGCGGCCTGATGACCGGCAACGAGGTGCGCGACTGGCTGGGCATGACGCCCAAAAAGGACCTCGACCAGCTCGTCATGCTGGAAAACTACATCCCCGCCGGCATGATCGGCGACCAAAAAAAGCTGATCCAGGATCAGCAGAAGGAGGGCAAAGATGTCTGATAGCAACAGCCGGCAGGGCCGGCAGCTGCGGAGCACGCCGCAGCAGTTTTGTACCCGCGACGATGGCGGCGATCTCGTCATCGAGGGTTATTTTGCCGTGTTTGACAGCCCCTATGTCCTGTGGGACGGGGCAACCGAGATTGTCAAGCCGGGGGCATTTGCCGGATGTCTGTCCGGCGACATCCGCGCACTGATCGACCACGACACACGGCTTGTGCTCGGCCGAACCAAGGCCGGCACGCTGACGCTGCGCGAGGATGCGCGCGGCCTGTATGGCACAATCAAAATCAATCGGGACGATGCCGACGCCATGAGCCTCTATGCGCGCGTCCAGCGCGGTGACGTCGACCAGTGCTCGTTTGGGTTTGACATTGAGGAGGAGACCTTTGTCGACCTCGGCGGCGGACAGTGCCGCTGGGAGATCAACAAGGTCAACCCACTGTACGAGGTCTCGGTCGTGACCTATCCGGCTTACGAGGAGACCGCCGTCAAAGCCCGCCATGCGGATCTCGCCGAGATCCAGCGCCGGCAGGCCGAGGCGTGGAAAACCAAGATGATCAACAGACTGACAGGAGGAGATAACCATGGCACTTAAAGTACTGCTGCTGCGCAATAAGCTGTCCGCCGTCAACGCGACGCTCGCGCAGCTGCGTGAGCAGGCTGCGGCGCTGGAGACCCGCGAGAGCGAGCTGGCCGCAGACATCGAGGCGGCCCAGACCGACGACGAGCGCGCCGCCTGCGAGACGGCGATCGGCGAGTTTGAGGCGGACCGCGACAAGGTGACGGCAGACATCGAGGCCGCCGAGGCGGATGCCGCGAGTCTGACTGAGCAGATCGAGGCCGCCGAAGCCAACGCCGCCGAGGCCCGCAGCGCAGCCCACACCAACCCCACACATCACACTGAGAGAGGAGCACACAACACTATGCCTACCAACACCGCGGGCGATGCCCGCAGCCGTTTTTACGGCATGACTTACGCCCAGCGCGACGCATTTTTTGCCCGCGATGACGTCACCGCATTTTTGACCCGCACCCGTGAGATGCTTGGCCAGCAGCGCGCCGTGTCCAGCGCCGCGCTCGGCATCCCGGAGGTGATGCTGGACATCATCCGCGACAACATCAACCGCTACAGCAAGCTGATCGGCTACACCCGCCTGCGCCAGGTGCGCGGCAAGGCGCGCCAGAACATTGTCGGCACTGTGCCGGAGGCCGTGTGGACGGAGATGGTCGGCACGCTCAACGAGATGACTATCACCATCAACCAGGTCGAGACCGACGGCTACAAGGTTGGCGGCTATGTCTTTGTGTCCAACTGCTACCTCGAGGACGACAACAACATCGGCCTTGCGACCGAGATCCTTGACCAGCTCGGCCAGGCGATCGGCTACGCGCTGGACAAGGCCATCCTGTTTGGCACCGGCACCAAGATGCCGGTCGGCATCGCCACTCGCCTGGCGGCTGCAGCGTCTCCGGCGTGGTGGGGCACCAACCAGGGCACGTTTACCAACCTCAGCACCAGCAACGTCAAAAAGCTCAACATCGCCGCCAAAAACGGTGCGGAGTTTTACGCCGATCTCATCGGCGCGCTGGGTGTCGCCGATACCAAGTATTCGGCCGGAAAGCCCGTCTGGGTGTGCAACCACAAGACGCACATTGACCTGCAGGCCAAGGCACTGGCCTTTAACAGCGCGGCTGCCCTGACCGCCGGCGTCACGTCCGAGCTGCCAGTCATCGGCGGTCAGATTGTGGAGCTGGACTTTGTGCCGGACAACGAGATCATCGGTGGCTACATGGATCTGTATCTGCTGGCCGAGCGCGAGGGCACAACCCTCGAGCAGTCCACGGAGGTCAAATTTATCGAGGACCAGACTGCGTTTAAGGCAACCGCCCGCTACGATGGCAAGCCGGTGCGCGGCGAGGCGTTTGTGATCGTCCGCTACGACAACACGGCGGCGACCACCAGCCTGACCTTTGCGTCTGACGCGGCCAACACGACGCAGTCCACGCCGCCCGCTGGCGGCAGCGACTAATGGCGGACGTCAGCTCGGCCGAGACGGTGCTTGCGCTGCTCAAGGCTGATCTCGGCGTGACGCATACCAAGCGCGACGAGTACTTTGCGGCGCTGATCGCGGCTGCAGCCAAGATGCTGCGGACGGAGGGCATCATCCTCGACCTGAGTGATCAGGCCGACCAGCTGCTGCTGGAGATGTACGCCGCGCACCTGCACGAGCGCAGGCAGCAGCCGACCATGGCAATGCCGCGCTACCTGCGGGCCAAAATCAACAATCGGCTCTGCCATCAGCGGATGCAGGGCTAAGGTACAACACGCCGGTGTGTCCAATTTGGACACACCGGCAAAGGAGGGAGACGTGTGTACGATGATGTAATCAATCTGATCGCCATTGACGAGTGCGGCAACGACGTCGGCAAGCACGAGGTGTTTTGCCGGCGCGAAAGCATCACGCGCGCCGAGCACTACCAGGCCGCGGCCGTCGGGCTGCACCCGTCGGTGCAGTTTCGGCTGGCCGACTGGCGAGACTACGACGGACAGCGCTTTGTCGAGCACGATGGAAAGCGCTACATCGTCGAGCGCACCTACGAGACGCGGGACGGCGGGCTTGAGATCGTGGTGAGGTGACGGGCGCATGATGGTGATGGCAAACGAGCTCGGCGATGCGATCGCGGGTGTGCTGGCTGAGTACAGCCGTGACGTGCAGGATAAGCTGCGCAAAATCGTAGATGCAAGTATGCGCGAGCTGGTGATCACTACGCGCAAAACCGCGCCGAGGCGCAAGTCCGGCATCGGGCACTACTACAAGCAGATCGCGTCCAAGCTGACGCTTGATACGGACAGCGGATACGCGCGGACGTGGTACGTCAAATGGCCGGACTACCGGCTGACGCACCTGCTGGAGTTTGGGCACCAAAAGGTCAACGGAGGCCGCGTCGAAGGCACGCATTTTTTGCAAAAAGCGGTGACACAAGTCACCGAGAAGTACTTGCAGCAAGTGGAGGAGGCGGTAAGCGGTGGCTGATATCATCCCGGTGGTGCTGGAGGGCATCCGATACACAGAGACAGTCTGGGCGATGCCGCCGGAGCTGCCATATGCCGTGTATCATGATCACATCGACCGACGTGGCGCTGACCTGTATAACGGGATCACAGACCACGACATCACCGTGGAGCTCTACGCGCGTAAGCCGGTGCCGGAGCTGGAGAACCAGATCGGCCGGCGGCTCGACGCGCTCGGCATCGAGTACGTCCGGCAGGAGCGCGAGTGGATCGACACGGAGCACTTTTTTGTGACGGTGTATGACTTTACGTACACCGAGAAAGGATTTTGACTATGGCACTTAGTAAGCGCAAAGATATCACGCTGGGGTCCGGCAAGCTTTACGCACAGGAGTACACCGGCACGACCGTGCCGGAGACCGAGGCGATCTGCACGGACGACAACATCCTGGGCTACATCTCCGGCGGCGCGACGCTGTCGTACAAGCCCACCTTTTACACTGCCAAGGACGATCTTGGACTTGTGTCCAAGACGGTGATCACCGCCGAGGAGGTGACGCTTAAGTCCGGCGTGATGACGTGGGACGGCGACACGTTGGCCAAGCTCAGCGCGACTGCCCGCGTGACGGAGACCGACGCAGCGAGCGGAAAGCCCGCGAAGCGATCCGTTAAGATCGGCGGCGTCGACAACGCCGACGGCAAAAAGTACGTGCTGTGCTTTAAGCACGCTGACAAGGACGGCAAGCGCGAGCTTTACGCGCGCATCGTCGGCAAAAACCAGTCCGGCTTTGAGATCGCCTTTGTGAAAGACAAGGAGACCGTGATCGACGCCGAGTTTGCTGCCGACCCGATGGACTCGGAGGGCACGCTGATCTACTACGATGAGGTGTACACGGCATGACAAATCGCTTTACACTTGGCCAGCACAAGGCAATCTTTACGCTGGAGCTGCAGGACGGCCGCGAGCTGCTGCTGACCGTGCCGCCGCTGAGCGTTTTTAAACGGATGACGGCTATGCAGGACAGCGCGGGCGTGGACGAGATGATCGACATCGTCTGCGACATCCTTAACTGCAACCGCACGGGCGCGACGCTTACGCCCAAGGAGGTCGCCGGGCTTTTTGCCTTTGACGATCTCGTCGGCTTTTTTGCCGCATACTCGGACTTTGTCTCGGGGGCGACCAAGGCAAAAAACTGACAATCCCGTACTATCCCGATGACGGTGATGGTACGGGATGCCACTACACGATCGAGACGGTCGGAGAGCATCTGGTGGCACAGTACGCCAACATGCCCTTGCCGGACGTCTGCGATCTGCTGCTGGATGACTATATGCTGCTGCTGCGCGACGCCTTTATCGCGCGCAAGCTGCAGTCAGCAGACGGCCGCGAGTATCTGGATAACGCCTGGAGGCTGGAGCAGACTGAGCCGGATGTGGACGGGCTGCGCAGCACTTTCGGGCGGCAGGAGGAGGTGGATGCTTGAGCGGCAAAGGTACGACACTTAAGGGCATCACCGTCGAGATCGGCGGCGACACCACAAAGCTTGGCGACGCGATCCTTAAGGCGCGCAAGTCGGCAAAAGATTTGAGCGGCGAGCTACGCGGCGTCGAGTCGCTGCTTAAGCTTGATCCCACCAATACTGTCCTGCTTGCGCAAAAGCAGGACATCCTCGCCGAGTCGATCGCCGGTGCTAAGGACAAGCTTAAGATGCTGATCGCGGCGCAGGAGTCGATGTCCAAGCAGCTCGCCGATGGCAAGATCAGCCCGGAGCAGTACCGCGATTTTGAGCGGGAGATCGAGTCGACGCGCCAGCAGCTCACCCGGCTGGAGGCAGCCGCCTCCGGGACGGACGACGCCGTCGCTGATGTCGGTGACGCAGCCGAGGAGGCCGGCGAAAAAGCCGAAAAAGCCTCCGGCGGATGGACCGTCTTAAAGGGCGTGATGTCGGATCTCGCCTCGAGCGCGATCAAGGCAGCTGTAAGCACCGTCGTGGACGGTGCGAAAAAGATGGTATCTGCCGGCCTGGAGTACAACCAGGCGATGGAGGGGTACGTCACAAACTTTACGACGATGCTCGGCGGGAGCTCGGAGGCTGCCAACGGCATGGTCGGAAGCCTGCAAAAGCTGGCATCGGCCACGCCGCTGGCCATGTCGGACCTCGCCGGCGGCGCGCAGACACTGCTTGCCTTTGGCGTGGCGTCGGACGACGTGTCCGGCACGCTGCAGCGCCTTGGCGACATCTCGCTCGGCAATGCCGACAAAATGCAGTCGCTCGCCCGCGCCTACGGCAAGGCCACGGCGCAGGGCAAGCTGACCGGTGAGACCGTCCAGATGATGATCGACGCCGGCTGGAACCCGCTGATCGACATCTGCGATCAGACGGGCGAAAGCATGGAGGATGTGCAAAAGCGCATGGCCGCCGGCAGCATCTCCGCCGAGGAGCTGACGCAGGCGGTAAATCACGCGACGGACGCGGGCGGCAAATTTGCCGGCGGCATGGAGGCGGCCAGTAAGACGGTCGCCGGTCTGACGTCGACACTGCAGGACAACGTCAACGCGATGCTGGGCAAGCTAATGCAGCCGGTATCCGACGCGATGCTGTCGACGCTGCTTCCGACGGCGATCGACGCCGTCGACCAGCTGACGATGGCGTTTGAGGATGAGGGCATAGACGGCTTTTCGCGCGTCGCCGGCAGCCTGATCGCGTCGCTGTCCGCGCAGCTGGTATCATACGCGCCGCAGGCAATCCCGGCAGCGCTTGCCTTTATCGGCGCATTGGTGACGGGGCTGCTTTTGGCGACGCCGGACCTGACGGGTACGGCGATCGAGCTGGTGGGCGCGCTGCTGCTCGGCATCGCGGATCAGCTGCCGGGCATCATCACTGCGGCGATGTCCGCGCTGCTCGGCATTGTGGGCAAGATCACGTCCCCCGAGTCGATCACGCTGCTGATCCAGGCTGCGATGCAGCTGATGCTGGCACTTGCCCGTGGGCTTATTGCGGCGATCCCGCAGCTGATCGATGCCGTCCCTGGCATCATCACAAATCTCGTAGAGTCTTTTTACGCGATGCTGCCGGAGATCATCGGCGTGGGCATCGAGATCGTCATCGCGCTGGCGTCCGGGCTTGTGTCCAACGCCGGGCACATCACCGCGGCTGTGCCGCGTCTGGTGGAGACGATCGTCCGCGGCTTTTTGGCCGCCGTAAAGTCCTACTGGGACATCGGCAAGTCCATTGTCGACGGCATCCGGCAAGGCATCACGGAGCAGTGGCAGCGGCTTAAGTCGGATGTGTCCAACCTTTTTACGGGGCTTGTCAGCTGGATCAAAAATTTGCTCGGCATCCACAGCCCGTCGCGCGTCTTTGCGGATATCGGCCAAAACATGGCGGCCGGCATCGGCGACGGCTGGGCGTCTACGATTGGCGACATCAATCGCCAGATCGGCGAGTCGCTGCAGCCGCAGTACGTCGTCGGCGTGGATATGCAGGGACTGTATGCGCAGTCGGCTACGCTGCAATCGGCCGCTGCTCCGGGCGCCGGCGGCGACGTCGCTGCCGTGCTCGAGCGCATGGACCGCCTCGAGCGCGCAATCGCAGGGATGCAGATCTATATGGACGGAGACGCACTTGTCGGCTCGGTTGCCACGCGCATGGACTACGCACTCGGCGGCATCTATACAAGCAAGGCACGGAGGACTATCTAATGGCACTATCTTGTAAAATTGGCGGCGTGCAGTACGACGGCCTGCAGCTGATGGGCGTGCAGATCGGGCTGCCGACCGTAAAAACGCAGACCGTCAGCGTCCCCGGCGCGGACGGCGAGCTGGATCTTACCGACGCGCTGACCGGCGAGCCTGTCTTTGGCAACCGCCAGATCAAGCTCAAGCTTGGCTTTTGCCCGCATGGATCTTTTGACTTTTATGCTTTCGCCGCTGCCGTGCATGGGCAGCGGCGAAAGCTGGAGCTAGACGGCCGCGACGGCTACTACATCGGGCGGTGCGCGGTCGGCACGCCGGACACATCGCTGGATCGCACGATCTTTGACCTGACGATCAACGCCGACCCTTACCGGCTGGATGACGCCGAGGTATCCGTAAAGATCCCGATGCTCGCGGCGTCGGACAACGTCCTGATCGGGCGGAGCGTGACTGCGGTCGGATCATCGTCATCGGTCGACGAAAACTTTGACGTCGTCGGAGACGGAGCAAGCAGCGTGCTACGCATCAAGTCCGTTGTCGACACCGGTGGCGGCGTGTATGGCTACGCACGCTTCCGGCTGCCATGGCCGACCACCGGAAGCTGCCTTGTGTCCGCGGTCATCACCGGCGGGTGGTATACCATCGTAGACGTGTCCGGCAAGCCATATGGCGACGGAAAAAGCAGGTGGATCCCCAGCGTGCCGGTCGGCGGGCTGTACATGATGCTGGAGACGATCAACCCCGGCGGGTGCACAGCAAGCAACATCAAGCTTTTCCGCGCGCAGCCAGGATCGCTATCTGGTCTGTGCAGCGACCGGCTGATGTATCCGGCAGCCGACAAAGGCGGTGTGCAGATCTATCGCTGTGATCGCGCGTATGCCCCGGCGACGCTCGGCGACCGCGAGACATCCAGCCCGTATCTGCAGATCCGCAAGACGCCGGACTACGCATACGCGATCGGCGGCGCGGCCGGCGAGCTTACGCTTACCGGGCGGAGGGGGTGGATCTGATGTACGCTGGCTATACAGACGGTACGCTGCTTTTTGCGGTCGGCATGGCCGGGCGCGAGATCTCTGCCGGCACGCTGCACCGCGCAGTCGGCGAGATCGACTCGGCGGATTTTGTGCTGCCGCCGTCCAACGCCATGCGCGACGTGCCGATCAAGCGCGCATCCGTGATCTCGATCCAAAAAGACGGGACGGAGATCTTTCGCGGCAGCTTGACTGACACGTCCACGGATCTGCGCGGCAGCCGCACCTATAGCGTGGACGGTGCGATGCTGTGGCTGGACGATATATGCAAAGCACCTTTTACGCTGTCACCAAGCACCGTGGAGTACTACGTCACCGCGCTGCTGACGCAGTATAACGCCGCGTGCGCACCTGCGCGCAAGATCTTGCTCGGCACGGTGGACTCCGCGCTGCCGACGCTGTCCGTGCAGCACACAGAGTATGTATCTACGCTGTCGCTGCTGCAGGAGGCCATGACGGCCGTCGGCGGGACGATGCGCCTGCGATACGCCGGCGGCAGCGTATACCTGGATGTGCACAAAAGCTATCGCCATATGTGCACACAGCAGGTGGACATCCGCAAAAATTTACTAAATCTTACCGACAAAATCGACGGCGCGAACTTGCTGACGCGCGTCTACCCAGTCGGCAAGGACGGGCTGACGATCGACAGCGTAAACGGCGGGGTCCCGTATCTGATCAACGCAGACGCCGAGGCGCTGTATGGCCGCATCGACGGTACGGTGCAGGTAGACACGGATGATCCTGCCGTGCTTAAGTCGACGGCGGCGTCTTATCTTGCCAAAAACTGCGGCCTGTCGCGTGGAATCGAGGTCAGCGCGGCGGACCTGTCCGGTGCAGACACGGAGCTGGAGCCTTTTGATGTCGGCGACAGCGTGCGCGTGGTGTCGCCGCCGCACGGCATCGACACCGTGATGACGGTGTCCAAAGTGGACACAAGTCTCGTCGGCGGCAAGGACAGTTTGACGCTCGGCTGGGGCAGTAAGACGCTGACCGGCGCCGTCGCCTCCGGCGGCGGGTCAGCGGGCGGGTCTGTGGCTGCGTCTGGCGGAGGGATCGACGTGGACAGCGCGCTATCTGACACATCCACAAATCCGGTGCAAAACCGGGCGATCAAGGCCGCGCTGGACACCAAGGCCGACAAGACTGCCCTGGACAGTAAGATGGACAAGTCCGGCGGGACTTTTACGGGCAATGTCGCCGGCAAGTACTTTACCGGTACATGGCTGCAGACAACAGAGGCAACCGACCTCGGCCGCGTACCCGGCAAGATCGCCGTACTGGATGAGTCTGGCTGGGTGTACTATCGCACACCGGCCGAGCTGCTGGCCGACATCGGCGCCATGTCTGGCGGAGATTACTACACCAAGGCGGAGACGGATGCTGCCATCGCCGTGCGTGCGAGCCTGTCGCACTACGGCACAACCATGCTGTCAACCAGAATCGATTCCATCAGCAAGGTGCTTGCAGCCACGCCATACGCGGTAAAAACGGCGCTGGACGCAGCAAAAGCATACGCGGATAGCGTCGTCACCGGTGCAGACTACGTCGCCGAGCAGGGGTCAAATGACTTTTGGACGTGGCGCAAATGGAGCAGCGGAATCGCCGAGCTGTGGGCGGTATCCGGCGTCGACCAGATTGCAATCACGTCCGCGTGGGGCAGTATGTACTATGGCACGTGGATGGACCTGCCGAGCAACGTAACAGCACGGCAGTATCCTTTTGCTTTTATCGCCACGCCGTCGGTATCGGCGTCTTATAGCGGCGGGGATAAGGACGCTTGGCTGATATCCACTTTTGGCGCAAGCGACGATCTGCTTACCCGCGCACCGGCGTATGCACTCGCACGGCCTACCACGGCGACGATACTAACTCCACGCATCAGCTACTACGTCGTAGGCAGATACAAGTAATGGGACATCGTATGACAAGCAAAAAGCAAACGGAGGTGCTATATGGATCATGTAATCACAGATAATCGCGCGTGGGTGCCCACGGAGATCATGGTAAGCGCGGCAATCATGGCAAAGGCCGGCGCGGAGATCGACGCAGCGCTCGGCCGCGAGCAGGCGGCCGGCACGATCATCTACACGGCAGGGTACGATCAGATCAAGCAAAAGGCGCTCGACGGCAGCTGGGCGGAGGTGGCAAAGTGACAGCAAAGGATATAATCCTTGCGCGACGGCTCGGCGGCGGGTCTGGCGGCGGAGGCGGAGACGCTATCACGGACGGCATCGTCGTCAAAGAGCGAAACGCGGACGGCTATGCCACGGTAGTGGACTTTTACGGAACTGATATACACGTGGCGCAGTTTTACGGCGGCAGCGCGTACACGGCTGCAGAAATCACGCCTTTCAAGCATTTGACAACAATTAACACAAAAAACGACATAAAATCCATCGGCAGTTTCGGGCTCGCGGGGTTGCCAAATCTCCAGCCGCAAGGGCTGGATCTGTCGCGCGTTGAACGGCTGTCGGGCATGCAATTCGGGACAGGCTCAAACTCTGCGGAATTTGCGCTTATCTGCCCACAGTGCGTCAAAATAACAGAAAATGGATGCAAAGGCAGCGGCATTACATCCGCATCTTTCCCGGTACTCACAAAAATAGGAAACGGCGCTTTTTCCGGGTGTACGCGCGTGAAGGCGATTGCGATCCCTAAAATTACGGCTCTTGGCATTTACACATCGGCCATCTTTAAGAACTGCAAGGCTATGGAGACGCTTGACGTCGGAAGTATCGGCCACGCCGTTACATCTTGGGGCTCTGGAAATTTTGATGGGTGTACGCAAGCCGGGCTTGTAATCACAATGCATACTACGGGCGCAAAAACCGACGCGCTGATCGCAAGCATCAGGGATGGCGCGACGAACGCCACTATCATCATCAAGGCGGCGGAGGACACCACATACGGCGGCAAGGACTATGCTGCCGGAGACACCATCATCACATCGACGCCGGAGGTGACAGCATGACACAGCGACCTATCATCTACACATATGGAGACGGCACGACGCGTCGCCGCATAAATCTGCTGGCCGGTGACGGCAAGCTGCTAACTAACGACGGTGGCGTGACGACCTACACCTGCGTCGACGTAGACACGACCGACGGATGGACGGAGATTGACGTGCCCGATGAGGAGATCAGCGACACGGAAGCGCTGCGGATCATAACGGGAGGTGCAGCTGATGACACGTAATGACGCGATGGCTTACCGCGCGGCGATCGATCTGGCTGCGCAGTCGCTGGACGACACCAAGGCCGTGGAGGCACAGTGCCTGTATCCAGGCTTTGCAGTAGGAGTTCCTTACGCTGCCGGAGACCGGGTGGTGTATGACGGCAAGCTGTACAAGGTGCTGCAGGCGCACACCAGCCAGGCGGACTGGACGCCGCCGTCCGCGCCGTCGCTTTTCGCCGAGGTGCTGCCCGGGCAGGGCGGAACCGATATCGGCGAATGGAAGCAGCCGGGCAGCACAAATCCCTACAAAAAGGGCGACAAAGTGACGCACAACGGCAAAACATGGGAGTCAACGGCCGACAACAACGTATGGGAGCCCGGCGTGTACGGCTGGACGGAGGTGTAAAGGATGGACATCGTGGAGGCTATTGCCGCGAAAAACAAGTGCTACCAGGTCGGCGCGCCGCTGACGCCGCAGGGCATCATGCTGCACAGCATCGGCGTGCCGCAGCCTAACGCGGCGGTGATGGCACGCAGCTACAACCAGTACCAGCCGGGCGGGAGGAGCGTGTGCGTGCACGGCTTTATCCAGCGCGACGGGACGTACTACCAGACGCTGCCGTACACCATGCGCGCGTGGCACTGTGGTGGCACAGCGAACGCAACGCACATCGGCATCGAGATGACGGAGCCTGCGTCCATCGTCTATACCGGCGGCGCGAGCTGGCGCGACCTTGACCCGGCTGCGACCGAGGCGCACGTGCGCGGGACGTATGCCGCAGCCGTGGAGCTTTTCGCGCAGCTGTGCACGCAGTACGCGCTGGACCCGCTGGAGGACGGCGTTATCATCAGCCACGCCGAGGGCGCGGCAAGAGGCATCGCCAGCGCGCACGCAGATCCCACACACCTATGGCGGGCGTTTGGGCTGACGATGGACGGCTTTCGGGCGGACGTTGCGGCCAAGATGACCGCAGGAAATACAGACGAGGAGGACGACGACATGGTAAGATACGACAGCATTGACGACGTGCCCGGCTGGGCGCAGGACACGGTGCGCGCGCTGATGGACGCGGGCGCGCTGCAGGGTGACGATCAGGGGCGGCTGGACCTGTCGCTGGATATGATCCGCGGCATGGTGATCGGCAAGCGGTACGCGGACGCGCGCAGCCCCAGATACGCCACGATCGACGACGTGCCCGGCTGGGCGCGCGAGGAGACGCAGCGGCTGATCGACAGCGGCGTGCTGGCCGGTACGGGCGGCGGCAAGCTGGATCTGTCGCTGGATATGCTGCGCACGCTGATCGTGTGCCAGCGGATGATGGACACCGCTGGCAGCAGGAAGTGAGGCGCGTATGTCGGAGGTTATCCTTGCCGCGCTGATCAGCGCGGCGGCCGCCATTGTGGTCGGCGTCATCAACAGCCGCGCGCAGCACAGCAAGCTGATCGCGGAGCTGGACAAGCGCGACGAGCTGCAGGCGTATCGCATCGGGCAGCTGGAGCGCAAAGTGGACAAGCACAACCAGGTCATAGAGCGTACATATAAGCTGGAGGAGTGCACCGAACTCCTCGGCGAGCGCATCAAGGTGGCCAATCACCGGATCGATGATCTGGAGCACAAAAATTAAGAGGAGGACATCATTATGGAACTTGGTATTGCATCTGTGGCGGCGATCACCGCCATCGCGTATCTGCTGGGCATGGCCGTCAAGGCCACCAGCGTGGCCGACAAATGGATTCCCATCATCTGCGGCGTGGCCGGCCTGATCCTCGGCGTCGTCGCATGGGCGATGGGCGTGCCGGACTATCCGGCGCACGACTGGCTCAACGCTGCGGCCGTCGGCATCGTGTCCGGCTGGGCGGCGACGGGGCTTAATCAGTCGATCAAGCAGATCACAAAGTGAGCGCGTTCTCGCAAAGGCCGACGGCAGCATGTCGTGGCCGGACTACTGCCCGCTGCCGATCAAGCAGTGACGCGGGGATAATCGCGGGGATAAATTTGCGCGCAGACTGCGCAAGCGCTTGCGCGCCAGTGCTTTCCGGCTTGGCACGATTTGCTTGACGTGCGGAGGGTCACAGGTTCAAGTCCTGTATCGTCCACCAAAGGTCCACCGTAAGAAATTGCGGTGGGCTTTTTTCTTTATCCGACTGCCCGGCGCAAAAATGCGCCGGGTTTTTCTTTCCAAATTTTGCACGGGCGATTGAGGTTTTTGCGGATCTGTGCTACAATGCTTCTGGAAATGCACCGTGCTGCGGTGCGCGATGGAGGTGCGGTGGATGGAATGGGACGAGTACTACAAAAAATTCGACGAGTGGGCAACGTCCACGCAGATCAGCCGCCTCAGCGCACTGACATCCTACGGCCCCTCAGATGAGGTGGCGGAGGTCGCGCAGGGGCTGATGGATGAGACTGCGGCCTCCCGCCTGATCCGCAGGGCGCTTGCAGCCGGCGTGCAGTTCACGGCGGGGGAGATCTGCGAGCTGGTGAATTGCTGCAATGCGGCGGTGATGAATGCGCTTTTGGAAAATTCGACCTGCGCCTTCACGCGCGAGCAGCTTGAGGATCTCTGGGGCGTTGTCGACGATGCGCTGCTGGAGCAGACCGCGCGCAGGTGCCGCGTGAAGCTGTTTGATGACGACGAGGAAGAGGAAGAAGAGGAAGACGACGAGCCTGAACAAGCGGAGTTTCCGCCGCCGAAACGCAGATGCGAGCCGAGGCTCGGCTTCTGGACGCTGCTTGGCGCCGCCTTGCTCGGCGCATCGGGCGACGGTGGGCACGGCGGGCGCTGCACCGGCGACTGTGCACACTGTCCGCCGCACTTCGGCTATCGCTACGGCCGCTGGTACTATGGTCACGGCCATGTCTACGGCTGCGAATTTGGTGGAAACCGAGGCGACGGCTATGACTGAATGAATCTGGGAGGTACTTATGAATCGGACGATCACCATCAAGGACGTCGGCGGACATGGCGATCGAACCGGACGATATCGACGTGAGCGACAGCGCAGTTTTTGTGTGGGAGATCCGATGAGCTCCGCAGCGTTTGACCATTAAAATAACCGATGCCGGAGCAACGGGCGTCGGAATGTATGCTTCAGGAGGAGACCTATGAAAGCACTGACCTATCTCGAGCGCGGCCGCTTTGCCGTGACGGAAAAGCCGAAGCCGGTCGTGACTGACCCGCGCGACGCTGTTGTGCGCGTGACGCTCGGTTCGATCTGCACCAGTGACCTGCACATCAAGCACGGCTCCGTGCCGCGCGCCGTGCCGGGCATCACCGTCGGCCATGAGATGGTCGGCGTCGTGGAGGCTGTCGGCGCGGAGGTAAAGACCGTCCGCCCCGGCGACCGGGTGACGGTGAACGTAGAGACCTTTTGCGGCGAGTGTTACTTCTGCCGTCACGGCTGGGTGAACAACTGCACCGACCCCGACGGCGGCTGGGCGCTCGGCTGCCGCATCGACGGCGGGCAGACGGAGTTTGTGCGCGTGCCTTACGCCGATCAGGGTCTGGATAAGATCCCGGACGGCGTTACCGATGAGCAGGCGCTGTTCGTCGGTGACATTCTGGCCACCGGCTTCTGGGCTGCGCGCATTTCGGAGATCACGCCGGAGGACACCGTGCTCATCATCGGCGCAGGACCGACGGGGGTGTGCACGCTGGCATGCGTCCTGCTCAAGCAGCCCAAGCGCGTCATCGTCTGTGAGAAAGACCCGACGCGCATTGCGCTCGTGCGCGAGCACTATCCGGACGTGCTGCTCTGCCAGCCGGAGGCATGTGAGGACTTTGTGCGCGCACACAGCGACCACGGCGGCGCGGATGTGGTGCTCGAGGTCGCGGGCGCGAAGGATACCTTCGAGCTTGCGTGGCGCTGCGCGCGTCGCAACGCCATCGTGACGGTGGTCGCGCTCTATGACGAGGCGCAGACGCTGCCGCTGCCGGATATGTACGGCAAGAATCTCATCTTCAAGACCGGCGGTGTGGACGGCTGCGACTGCGCGGAGATCCTGCGCCTGATCGCGCAGGGGAAGATCGACACCACGCCGCTCATCACGCACCGTTTCCCGCTCAGCGAGATCGAGGAGGCGTATCGTATCTTTGAAAACCGGCTTGACGGCGTCATCAAGGTGGCGATCACGGCGGAGTAACGCAGCGGGGAGGGCGCGCAATGACCAGAGACGAGCTGCAGCGGTATATATTCGATCATTACAGCACAGAGCCGGACTATCCGTGGGCCGATGCGCCGAACCATGCCGTGTTTCGGCACGGCAGCAACCGGAAATGGTTTGCGCTGGTTCTGGACGTGCCGCGCAATAAGCTCGGTCTGCCCGGTACGCAGATGATCGACGTGGTGAACCTCAAGTGCGACCCGATCCTCATCGGCTCGCTGCGGGGTGA
>ERZ773186.1333-NODE-1333-length-20767-cov-3.056586_pt1 | contig 20767 bp, 15 predicted proteins | sample MGYA00581000_ERZ773186 | MGnify/ENA primary metagenome ERZ773186 (study PRJEB29015, sample SAMEA2737752) | human gut metagenome | biome: human gut; feature: human-associated habitat; material: faeces | place: China | collected 2012 ...
GGGGGTTCTTGCTACAGCTGTGGCAGGTCTTGGGGTTACGCTTGCCGGGATTTTTGCCGGGGGAATGGAGACCGCAGCTCTTTCTTATGGTATTTCAGCGGCAACTGAGGTGCTGAAATGGTTTACCGCTGTATGCCTTGTTTTAACTGCGTTTTTCTATACGGAAGGGATGCAGGGCATTTCTCTTCTTGCAGGAACCGTCATTTACGCAGTATCTTTGGCAGCAGATCGCATATGGTCTTTGTATGATCCAATTATTGGCGGCTGGTTTCCGGAATGGGGCGGCATCATTTTGACAGGGATATTTGGAATGCTTCTCTGGAGAGAACTGACAGAAGGCTATCGGATGCGGCTGATCTATGAAGAACAGTCCAGACAGATGGAATTGCGTCTGCTTATGCAAAAGGAGCATTATGAGAAGTTAACTGATGCACTGGAAGAGGCAAGCCGTACAAGACATGACTTCAGACAGTATATCCGTACTGCTTCCATTCTGCTGGAACAGGAACATTATGAAGAACTGAAAGAGTATTTTCATCAGTTCGCACAGGAGAGCACCGAAAAAATGCAGACACCAGTATGCTATTGTAAGAACATGTCTGTGGATGCAATCTTACATTACTATGCGTCACAGCTGGAGCAAAAAGGTATAAAGTACAGATATTCAGTAGAGGTTCCAGAGAAAATGAAAATTTCTGATCTGGATATCTGCAGGATTTTTGGGAATCTGATGGAAAATGCGGTGAGAGCAGTGCAAAAAGAAGAGAACGCGGATGAGGCTTATGTAAATTGCATCTGCAAAGTAAAAATGGGAAAACTTCTGATCAATATTGAAAACACCTATGCAGGAGAAGTGCAGAGAAATGGGGCAGCTTTTTATTCCACAAGTCACAGCGGGCAGGGAATTGGAATTGCTTCTGTTTCCAAAACAGCAGAGAAATATGGTGGATATGCCGATTTTTCTGCCAGAAACGGTATATTCCGGGCGAATGTGTTTATTCCACTGGAAGATATGGATTTACGGCTTTCGGACAAAGCCGGCTGACAGGCTGAGAAATTTTGCCGGGTCTTTCTTCCACATAAAAAGTCTGCGCAACCAGTTGTGCAGACTTTTGTATTACGAGAAAAGATAATTCAGATATTCCTTCTTGATTGCGTTAGCTCCCCGTTTACGGATCTGGACGGTTTCCTGGTTGTCCAGAAGAAAGCCCTCCTCCAGGGTTTTGTGAATGCGGTCCATATTCACAAGACAGCCGCGGTAGCAGGAGAGAAAACAGGGGAGATCGTGAATCAGTTCCTCGAATTTCTGGAAAGTCAGGTATGTGCGCAGAACTCCTGCGTCTGTGTGCAGCTGGACAGCATTGTGAAAGGTGTCTGCATATAAAATGGTTTTTACAGGAACACGCAGAAGGGTACGGTCGCAGATCACCTCTATATATCGTGATCCTTTGCACACTTGATCTGAATGGAGTCCAATACCTTTGTAAGCTTGTTTGTATCAAGAGGCTTCAGAAGATAATAAGCTGCCTGCACGTCGTAACTGGCAACCGCAAAAGCATCGCTGCTGGTAACAAAAATAAGAGCACAGGAGTCTCCTTTTTCCCGAAGCTGGGCGGCCAGGTCCATACCATTGGCCTGCTTTATGTAGATATCAAGAAAAATCAGGTCATAACTGCCGGGAGAATAGCTGTTCCAGAAGTCTTCAGGTGAAGAGAAGGTATGTAATTGGATAGATATCTGTCTTTGGTCATAATGTTCCCGGGTAGCTTCTACAAGTGCATCAAGATCCTGCTGCACATCATCAATTATTGCAATGTTCAATGCTGAAATCCTCCAAAAGAATGAAAACCTGCAGTAAATCAAAATGTTGCTGTGAACAGTAACATCAAAATATCACTGAAAGTGTCATTTCATCCCATGTATATTGTTTTTTCAAAATAAATCGGATATAGTAACCTCAAGGTGATGAGGCGTTAGAAAGTATTGTAAACTTTTAAGGTCCTCTATATAATATCACAAAATATGATAAAAGTGAGGTAGAAAAATGAAAAACTGGAAAAAAGTTATGGCTATGTTGTGTGCCGCAGCAATGGTAACCGGATCTTCTGCTCCTGTATGGGCAGAGGCAGATGCAGCAGAAGATACTGAGGCTGCAGATGATGAGATTACAGAATTAACAATGGACATGCTTGATGAAGCTGCATATGAAGGAACATGGTTATCTTTTGAGCCAGGCTTCGATCTCTATGTACCAAGTAACTGGGACGTTCTGGAAATTTCAGATGAAGATGCTGCAGACGGTGTTATGTTCCAGGCACAGGATCCGGATTCTGAAGAAGGCGTGAACATGGTAGTGACTGCTACAGATGTTGGAACAGAGTATGATCTGTATTCCATGGCTGATGAGCTGGCTACAGAGTATGAAGATGTTGAGAAGGTTTGCATTAACGGACTCTATGCAGTTTCCTTCGAGACTGAAAGTACATACGGAATCGCTTTCCTGGAGGATGCTGAGGGAATGATGTACAATGTTCAGATCGGACCGAAATCTGATGACATTCAGCCTATCGCTGAGACACTTTTCGTTTCTCTGATCAAGACAGAAGACAATGAGGAAAATGCAGAGGCTGAGACCGATGCGGCAGCTGACGAGGAAGCAGCAAACTAATTGCTATAAATGGAATCAGCAGTAATAACTAATTTAAATGCGAAACGTGAATGTCAGCTGGAAATAAATTTTGAAGCTGGCGCTTAAGAAAACAAAACAGAAGCTATGCAGTATATAGAAAAAGACTGCATGGCTTCTGTTTTTTTGTTTCATCAGATAAATATGCGTTTAACAGTTAGCTGTGTAAAGATTTCTTCAGCTTCGTATTCCATTTCTGTACAATCAACGGATTCATTTTAATCTTTTTACGATCGTAAGTGATCAGTCCGTTGGTTTCTTCTTCAATATCAGAAAGCTGCGTGAAAACAGTTGCAGAGTATCCTTTTTTTACAGAAGGTACGATAGTGTTTTCCATCAACCTGGAGAAGCCGTCGGTAAGCGCCTCGCTGGTGGTAAATTTCTTATATCCGTAAATGTTTCTACAGGCACTGTGCTCTGGCAGGCGAAGAGAGTAACCTCCAAATTCAGATAAAGCAAGTACACGGTCTGATTCTGGTACTGGAAGTCCAAGAAAATAATAATGGAGACTGTTAATATCACCACAGCCCTGATCAAACCATCCGCTGGCAGAATCTACCAGGCGGGAAGGATCCAGCCGGTGAATAAAATCTGTAACTTTTTTTGTGGAAAATTGTCCCCATCCTTCGTTAAATGGTACCCATGTGACAATGGAAGGATGATTATACAGTGTCCTGACCATATCCCGGATATCGTCAATGTATTCCTGACGGCCGAATTCATCTGTGCGGGAGAGCAGGCGGGCGTGGAGGTCTTTTACTGGAATGCGTATCCAGTTTAATAATGTGGCCAGATAGGTGACAAACCAGTGATGGTAGGAAGAACCGCCGTTAGGCATATCCTGCCATACCAGCATTCCCATGCGGTCACAGTGGAAATACCAGCGGTCTGTTTCAATCTTGCCATGCTTGCGGAGCATATTAAAACCAAGATCTTTCATTGCACGAATATCGTAGATGAGAGCTTCGTCGGAAGGTGCTGTATAAAGCCCGTCTGGCCAGTAGCCCTGATCCAGCACGCCGCTCTGAAAATATGGCTGATCGTTCAGGAAAAAGCGTGGATAGTTATCGTCAGCTATCTGTACGTCACATTTGCGGAGTGCGAAATATCCAAGAATCCGGTCTTTGCCATATTCCAGGGAATAGGGGTAAAGCCATGGCTCTTTGGGAGTCCAGGACTTCTGCATATTTTCCGGGATGGGGAGGGTGGCTCCTTTTCCGGGACGGATTGCGGCGGTAGTTATTTCATCCTGGCATAATGTATCGTTAAGTCCGTCTGCTTCGAGAAAAACAGGTGGATAAACTTTACAGATCACATTGGATGAATTCTGCCTGTCAGGTGAAAAAGCCAAAACAGTTCCCTGAGAATCTGTCTGATCCGCTGCCGTGGGACTTATATGGGCGGGAGATGCATTTTCGGCCGAGGATGCGGAGGATACGCGGATTCGCATCCGGACCAGACTATTGTCCCAATCCGGGGTAACACGCACATCTCTTATGTATTCGTTCGGTACGATCTCCATCCATACAGTCTGCCATATCCCGCTCTGGGCAGTATAGAACATACCGCCGCGTTTCAGCTGCTGTTTGCCTCTGGCATGATAGGAGGTGTCACTGAAGTCGTGGACACTTATGAGGATAGAGACTATGAGATCTTCTGTGATAAAGTCTGTAATATCTGTGGTAAATGGAAGGTAGCCGCCCTTGTGATAGCTGACGAACTTTCCGTTAATGTACACGCTGCAGATCTGATCTACAGCTCCAAAATGCAGAAGAAGCCGCTGACTTTCTGTATCCAGGCAGTTCTCTGGCAACTGGATGGTACGGGAATACCATAAGGTTTCATCTGGCAAAAGCTGGCGCTTTACCTGGGAAAGAGGCGCTTCAGGTGAAAAGGGCACCAAAATCTGTCCGTCAAAGGGGAAATATTCGCTTTCGTAAAATTGCCATGGAAGAATGCGGCTGTCAGTAATCAGATAGTCCCACATGCCGTTCAGATTGATCCAGTGACGGCGTACCATATCCGGACGAGGATATTCTTTCAGAGTCTGTCCCCGGGCAGCCGCTTTGCTCCAAATGGTTTCCAGATTTTTCAAATATATGTCCTCCTTAAATTTACGAAAAGTATGAAAAAATAATTATAATGATATGTTTTATTATACACGAAATATGGACGTTTGCAATTGGATTTGTGAAAACCTGTTCCGCAACATTACTGTTCACTGGTAATGTTCCGCGAGGTGTTTTTGTGAACAAAGTTCACAGAAAAACGAGAATCTGAGCGTGAAATCTTGCGGATGCATGAGTTTTGTGTAACGCGAAACGTGTTGCTATGAATGGAGCGAAGAGAAACACGCTTGCAGGGGGTGGAGTGGACAGCATATCGCAACTTACGATTGAAAAAGCAGGTGCGGTATGTTAGGATAAAAAGGATTGATGGAGGGGAAAAAGATGAATAATTCACAAAACAAAAATCTGCTGACAGAGGGGTCTATCTGGAAGAAACTGATGGGATTTGCGTTCCCGCTTTTTCTGGGAAACTTGTTCCAGCAACTGTACAATACAGCAGATTCTCTGATCGTGGGAAACTTTCTGGGAAGTGATGCATTGGCTGCGGTAAGCTCATCCGGCAGTCTTACATTTCTGTTGGTAGGATTTTTTCAGGGTCTTGCTATGGGAGCAGGCGTTATCATAGCGAGATATTTTGGCGCAAGGCAGAAGAAGGAGCTTCACAGGGCGATTCATACCACGGTGGCTTTTGGTATTCTGTGCGGTATACTTCTTACAGCTGGCGGTGTTGTGCTTGCACCAAAAATTCTGATCCTTATGAAAACACCAGCAGATATTTTGCCGAAATCCACCCTGTATTTCCAGGTATATGCCATGGGATCCCTGGGTCTGGTTCTTTATAACAATTTTGTAGGCATTATGCAGGCAGTGGGAGACAGCCGTCATCCATTGTATTACCTGATTTTTTCATCGCTTTTGAATGTAGCTCTGGATATGGTTTTTGTAGGCGGACTTGGAATGGGTGTGGAGGGCGCAGCTCTTGCCACTATCATTTCCCAGTTTATGAGTGCATTTTTGTGCCTGCACCGTCTGATGAAAAAAAGCCCGGAGGAGTATACGGTTTCCCTTAGGGATGTTCGCCTGGACTCCTATATGCTGAAACAGATCGTATCCAACGGTCTTCCTGCTGGCATCCAGAATTCCGTGATCGCCATTGCAAATGTGGTAGTGCAGTCTAATATCAACAGCTTCGGCAAGCTGGCTGTTGCTGGATGCGGGGCATATTCCAAGGTTGAGGGATTTGGTTTTCTGCCTATTACCTGTTTTTCTATGGGACTGACCACATTTATCAGTCAGAATCTGGGCGCAAAGAAATATGACAGGGCAAAAAAAGGAGCCCGTATTGGTATCCTCTGCAGTATTTCGATGGCAGAGATCGTGGGAATTATTGTGTATTTTGCAAGTCCGGTATTTATTGCCGCTTTTAACAATGATCCGAAAGTGATTGCTTTTGGAGTGAAAGAAGCACATATCATTACTCTGTTCTATTTTCTGCTTGCCTTTTCCCATTGCATTGCAGGACTTATGCGTGGAGCGGGAAGAGCTACGGTGCCCATGTTTGTTATGTTGGGCTGCTGGTGCGTGATCCGTGTGACTTATATAACCATCGCTGTGAAGCTGCATCCGGTGATCCAGACTGTATTCTGGGCGTATCCGCTGACCTGGTCATTAAGCTCCATTCTGTTTTTGATTTTTTATCTGAAATCAGACTGGATCCATGGTTTTGAGAAAAAAAGAAACTGACAGAGGCGGAAAATACTGAAATAAATGCCCGTGGATGGTGAAAAAGGAGTTATGGTTTTTATGAATGTACTGAACATTGAACATGTAAGCAAGATTTTTGGAGATAAAAAGATTTTTGATGATATTTCCTATGGAATCCATGATGGGGATAAAATCGGAATCATTGGAATCAATGGAACTGGAAAAAGTACTCTGCTGAAAATCATTGCAGGGGAAGAGGAGACAGATGAGGGACAGGTGATTTCCCAGAATGGCCTTCGTATCACCTATCTGCCTCAGATGCCAGATTTTCCAAAAGGTGCCATTGTACAGGACTATGTGGCTGATGGGAAATGGCAGAAGGACTGGAGCACGGAAAGTGAGGCCAGAAATATTTTGAATAAGCTGGGGATTACAGAACATGATGTCCCTGTGGAGCAGCTTTCTGGTGGACAGAAGAAGCGTGTAGCTCTGGCCAGAACTCTGGTAAACCCTTCTGATGTGCTGATTCTGGATGAGCCTACCAACCATCTGGATAATGAGATGGTAACCTGGCTGGAGGATTACCTGAACCGGTTTAAAGGCGTTGTGATCATGGTTACGCATGACCGTTATTTCCTTGACAAAGTTACCAATAAAATTCTGGAAATCAGTCATGGAAAAGTATATTCCTATGATGCCAATTATTCAGGATTTCTGGAATTAAAAGCACAAAGAGAAGAGATGGAGCTGGCTTCTGAGAGGAAGAGACAGAGCATTCTCCGTATGGAACTGGAATGGGCGAAGCGTGGCTGCCGTGCAAGAAGCACCAAGCAGCGGGCCCGTCTGGAGCGTCTGGAAGCGTTAAAAAATGGCAAGGCGCCTGTTCAGGAGACAGATGTGCAGATGGACTCTGTGGAGACCAGAATGGGGAAAAAGACAGTAGAGCTTCATCACATTTCCAAAAGCTATGGCGATAAGGTGATTCTGGATGATTTTGACTATATTGTGCTGAGAAACCAGAGACTTGGAATTATCGGACCAAATGGATGCGGAAAATCTACTTTGATCCGTATTATTGATGGAATGGTGGAACCGGATTCCGGTACCGTGGAGATCGGGGAGACGATCAGGATCGGTTACTTTGCCCAAGAAGTGCCGGACATGGATGGAAACCAGCGGGTGATTGATTATATCCGTGATGTGGCAGAGTTTATTCCTACCCGTGATGGAAAGATCAGCGCATCTATGATGCTGGAGCGTTTTCTTTTTGATTCTGCAATGCAGTATACACCGGTAGCCAAGCTGTCAGGAGGAGAGAAGAGACGTCTGTATCTCCTGAAGGTACTGATGGAGGCTCCAAATGTACTTCTTCTGGATGAGCCCAGTAATGATCTGGACATTCCTACACTGACAATTCTCGAAGATTATCTTTCTACATTTTCGGGAATTGTGATCACGGTATCTCACGACCGCTATTTCCTGGATGATGTGGTGGACCGCATTTTTGCCTTTGAAGGGAATGGAAAACTGACCCAGTATGAGGGTGGTTATACAGATTATGCAGAAGCAAAAGCGCGGAAATACGGGGCTGGAAGCAGTGAAATTGGTGCCGGGGCCGGTAGCAGTTTGTCAGATAAAGCGGCTTCCGGAAATAACAGTACAGAGGATGAAGAGAAAAAACCTACCAGAAAAGACTGGAAGCAAGGACAGAAGTCTGAAAAACTGAAATTTACTTATAAAGAAGAACGGGAATATGCTGTTATTGATGAGGATATAGCCAGACTTGAAGAGAAAATTGCCAGGCTGGAGAATGATATGATGGCAAATGCCACCAATTCCGTGAAGCTTCGTGAGATTATGGCAGATAAAGAGGCGGCGGAGAAACAGCTGGAAGAAAAAATGGATCGCTGGGTGTATCTGAATGATCTGGCGGAGCGGATTGAGGCGCAGAAAAATAATGGATAAAGGTGACAGGAAGCTGCATGCTTCGAAAGCCCATAAAGAAGAGGAAAGCTTTCTGAACAGGAGAAAGGAATTATTTCGCAGACTACCAAAAATTGACAGGCTTATGGGAAGGGAACTGACGAAAGAACTGACGGAACAGTATGGGTATCGTGCAGTACTGGAAGCTGCCAGAAAGGTGGAAGAGCAGCTGCGGGATGCCATGCGGCAGCAGATTTTGGCGGAAGAAAAGCCAGCTGTGTTCCTGGATACATCCGGACTATCAGGACAGAAGGATGGCTTACCGGTAAAGCTGTCTGATCTGAAGGCTTTGCCTGAGACAACATTAGATTATACAGAGTACATTTTGCAGGAAATGAAGAGTCTGCTTGCGCACAGGAGCCAGAGGCAGATGCAGCGGGTGATCAATGCTACCGGTGTGATTCTCCACACAAATCTGGGAAGAGCGCCTCTGGGGGACAGACTTGTGTCGGAACTTGTACCTTTGATGACCGGATATACCAATCTGGAATTGAATCTGGAAGATGGGAAGAGGGGAAACAGATATGAACATTTTGCTGAAAATCTCTGCAAGCTGACAGGGGCTGAGGCTGCCATTGCAGTGAATAACAACGCGGCAGCAGTGCTGCTCATGCTGACAGCGCTGGCCTCCGGAGGGGAAACCGTAGTTTCCCGAGGAGAGCTTGTGGAGATTGGCGGGAAGTTCCGGATTCCGGATGTATGCAGTCAGAGTGGAACGATGCTTGTGGAAGTGGGGACTACCAACCGGACTTATCTGGAGGATTACGAAAATGCAGTGACAGAGAATACCGCTGCCTTTCTGAAAGTGCACACCAGCAACTATCAGATTACCGGTTTTACCCATGAAGCAGAGTTTGTAGAGCTTGCAGAAGCGGCACATAACCGCGGAATTCCCCTTTTGGTGGACTTTGGAAGTGGGAGCCTTGTGGACATTGCCTTTTATGGAATCGAGCCTGAAAAGACCGTACAGGAGCTTTTGAAGAAAGGTGCAGATATTGTATCTTTTAGTGGAGATAAACTTCTGGGCGGACCACAGGCAGGAATACTGGCAGGACGTAAAGATTTGATCGAAAAGATTTCCAGGCATCCTCTCATGCGGGCACTGCGAATCGATAAGTTTACAGCTGCCGCGCTGGATAAGACAGTAAGTATTTATCTGGATGAGGGTCAGCTGGAGAAAGAGATTCCGGTTTATGATATGATGAGTCGAAGTGCAGAAGAACTTAAGCGGAATGCATTATGGCTTATGGGTGAACTGTTGGCCGATGCTTCTGAATATGAATTTGCAGTAACCTCTACACGAAATCCTGTTGGCGGTGGTACTACACCTGGAAAAACACTGCCTGGAGCTGCATTGCAGATAAGAAGCCTGAATGGAAGTGGATTTTCCGCTCAGGAAATCAGTGATCGCTTACGGAAACTGGACACTCCGGTAATTGGTCATATTGTAGACGACCGGGTTTATTTGGAAATGAGGACTATAAGGACTGACGAAGAACTGGAGATTCTCAAAAAAGAACTGAAATATGATCTGTGCAAGAAAAACCCTCAATGACCTTTGAAAATCATTGAGGGTTTTGGAGCATTATGATTCTATTTCCCCATATGCCATGCCAGTCTTACGCTTGCAGAGTGGACTGTTCCTGTGAGCCAGTCGCAGTCATTGGTGATCCAGTCCATGATGCCAAGCTGACGGGTTTCCCAGGCAACGGTAGCTTCATGGGCTTCCGGTGTTTCTTCAGTCTCCATAGTGGTGTCGATCTCGTCGTAGCCGAAAATATATCCGCCTGCGCTCCAGATGCTGAAGTTGCTGTCAGGACCCGGGTCAATTCTGCCCTCTCTCGCGGCAACCAGTCCGTCATGTCTTGCCTTATATTCTTCCTCGCAATCAGGTTTCAGTCTGGTCATGAACATTCTGTGGCGGATCAGCTCTTTGTTTTCGCGGACAACACCGAAATTGTGGTACATCAGACGCATGTTTTCGCCGGGGGTGGAGATCCAGGTGAAGGTGTGGTCAATTCTGGAGGTGAGAGCCTGGATGCTGGCTTTTTTCTCTTCTGAAAATTCTTTATTTTCGTCTGTTTCGTAATATCCGAAAATCAGGGAATCACAGTTCCAGATGCTGAAATTATGTACCTTTTCCTGATCCAGAAATGCAGTCAGATCTGGCCAGATCTCTCCTAATATCTGGCGGTATTCATTTTTTTTCCCTTTTTTGATTTCCATAGCAAAGCTGTGTCTTTCCATAAGAAAAATCCTCCGTTTTATAAAAATAAGATATTGTGTATATCTAGTTTTTCTGTTTTGAACCTTGTAAAAAAATATTAATCTAAGAAAAAGTCAAGTTTACTTCTCACGGAATGTTACCAGTGAACAGTAATAGTTACTGTTCACTGGTAATGTTCCGCGAGGTGTTTTTTGTGAACAAAGTTCACAGAAAACCTGAGAATTAAGTTTTCGCAGCAAACGCTACTTCTTCTGTGCATCGCGAAGCGCGTTACTGTGAACGGAGTGAACAGTAACCAGTAATAAGGATAGCATAATTTCTCAGATAAATCCACCCTTATATTGACATTCAGCATGTACTTATATACAATAAGAGGACTGGCCTGGAGCATGTTTGAAAAATCATTTCCACAATCTGCACGCCCTGCTTTGCAGTATATTTTGCCTGAATTTGGTCTGCGTAGCCCGTTGCGACGTCCCTATCCGGGCAAAATTTCCTGCAAATTGTGATGCACATCTTGCAGAAAGTTTTTTTCAAACACGCTCTAAAAAAGAGGGCGACAGAAAAAAAGGGTTACTGGTCACGGGGCGAACCGTAAACGAAAAGGTTTAATTACAGAAGAGAGGGGATTGTTTTTGGAAAAAGAAGTAAAAGTTCAGGAAAATAAAATGGGTGTGATGCCAGTGGCAAAGCTTCTGCTCACCATGTCTGTACCGATGATGATTTCCATGCTTGTCCAGGCGCTTTATAATATTGTGGACAGTATGTTTGTGGCGAAATTAAGTGAGAGTGCACTTACTGCAGTTTCGCTTGCATTTCCGGTGCAGAACCTGATGATCGCAGTTGGAACCGGTACTGGTGTTGGTATCAATGCGCTGGTGTCGCGTTCTCTTGGGGAGAAAAAGCAGGAGTATGCCAACAGTGCTGCAAATAACGGTATTTATCTTGCAATTTTTAGTTTTATTGGATTTGCAGTTGTTTGTGGATTTTTTGCACCTGCTTTTTTCAGGGTGCAGACTACGGATCCACAGATCATGGAATATGGTGTGGATTATGTCAGAGTGATCGGAATTATGTCCTTCGGCCTGTTTATCCAGCTGACCTGCGAGAAGCTTCTGCAGTCTACAGGGAAGACGGTGTATTCCATGGCAACACAGCTTCTTGGCGCTATTATCAATATTATTCTGGATCCAATCATGATTTTTGGTTTATTCGGCTTTCCAAGAATGGAAGTAACAGGAGCAGCCCTTGCCACTGTTACAGGACAGATCATTGCAGCAATTGCAGGTGTGATCGTGAATATGAAGCTGAATAAAGAGCTTCATATTTCTCTTGTGAAATATAAGATTTCCGGTGATGTGATCCGCAGCATTTACAGCGTAGGCTTTCCATCTATTATTATGGCGTCTGTTGGTTCTGTTATGACATTCGGAATGAATAAGATCCTGATGGGCTTTACTTCCACTGCAACAGCGGTATTTGGCGTGTATTTCAAGCTGCAGAGCTTTATTTTTATGCCAGTGTTTGGACTGAATAATGGAATGGTTCCCATTGTTGCTTACAACTATGGTGCCAGAAAACCGAAACGTATTACGAAAGCAATTAAGCTGAGTATTATTTACGGAGTATGTATTATGCTTGCTGGTTTCGCTGTATTTCAGCTGTTTCCGGGAAGCCTTCTGGGAATTTTCAGTGCCTCTGATGATATGATGGCAATCGGTATCCCGGCACTTCGTACCATCAGCCTCAGCTTTCTGATCGCAGGATTTTCTGTAGTTGCATCTTCTGTGTTTCAGGCGCTTGGACATGGTTTTTTAAGCCTTGCAGTGTCTGTGCTGCGTCAGCTGGTAGTACTGCTCCCGGCTGCATTTATCCTGTCAAAAGCAGGTGGCCTTGGAGCCTGCTGGTGGTCCTTTCCCATTGCAGAGGTGTTCTCAGGAGTGATCTGCTTTGTATTTATACGATATGCGTATAAAAAAGAAATTCATCCGCTTTACGAGAAATAAAATAGATAGGAAAACAAGAGCCCTCGGAATTTCGGTTCCGGGGGCTCTTGCTAAAATTCGTAATATTTGTTTTTATTCCATATGCACCGTCACATGATACTCTGTCTTTCCGTCCTCAACAGGTACCACATTTCCATTCACATGCTTGCCATCAACCTCCAGGTAAGCTACACCCTTTTCCACATTATTCGGATTCTTAACGTCGAAGTAATAGGTGGCACCGCGGAAGCGGCGGGTGAGGGTGAAGTCACCGAAGCCCTCCGGAATACACGGATCAATGGAAAGTCCGTCATAGGATGGCTGCACACCCAGGATTGCCTGGGAGAGGTTCACGAAAGTCCATGCGGCTGTTCCGGTAAGCCAGCTGTTCTTTGCCTCACCGTGGCGGGCTGCGTCACGTCCTGCGATCATCTGGGAATAAACATAAGGCTCTGTACGATGGATTTCGCTGATGTTTTCAATATAAGATGGGCAGGTCTTTCAAATGCACGGTTTCCTCTTCCGATAACAGTTTCGGCAATGGAAATCCATGGATTGTTATGGCAGAAGATTCCGGCATTTTCTTTGTATCCTGGCGGGTAGGAAGAAATTTCACCAAGGTTCAGGTAATATCTGGTGTAAGCCGGCTGGTGAAGCATAATACCATATTTGGTATCCAGGCGCTCTTTTACAGAATCAAGAGCTTTTTTTGCCAGACCTTCTTTCACGCCAATGCCGGCAATGATACAGAAGCCCTGCGGTTCAATGAAAATCTGTCCCTCTTCGCATTCGTGGGAACCAACCTTCTGAGAGGTGGCGTCATAAGCACGAAGAAACCATTCTCCATCCCAGCCAGCGTCAAGGACTGCCTGGTACATTTCTTCAACAGCTTTCTGCGCGATAGCAGCGTCCTCCTCTTTTCCAACACGTCTGCAGATCTCTGCAAACTCATTTCCATATTTTACATACATACCTGCAATAAATACAGATTCTGCAACTGGTCCCTCAGATGGTCCTGTGGTCTGGAAGGATTCACCAGGCTCATTGGAAAAGCAGTTCAGATTCAGACAGTCGTTCCAGTCAGCACGTCCGATGAGAGGAAGCTTGTGTGGTCCAAGATGGGTGCGGCTGTATTCGAAGGAACGGCGGAGATGCTCAAAAAGAGGAGCTGCTTTTTCCATATGGCAGTCAAAAGCAACCATTTCATCCAGAATGGAATAATCTCCAGTTTCCTTTAAGTAAGTGGCCACAGCGGCAATCAGCCACAGCGGATCATCGTTAAATCCGCTTCCGATATCCAGGTTGCCCTGCTTGGTAAGCGGCTGGTACTGATGATAAGCACTTCCATCTTCGAACTGGGTTGCAGCAATGTCAAGGATTCGTTCTCTTGCACGCTCCGGGATCAGATGTACAAATCCAAGAAGATCCTGGCAGGAATCACGGAAGCCCATTCCACGGCCGGTTCCGGATTCATAGTAAGAAGCGGAACGGGACATGTTGAAGGTTACCATACACTGGTACTGGTTCCAGATATTGACCATGCGGTCGAGCTTTTCATCGCTGCTCTTGACCGAGTAGGTGGACAGCAGGTTGTTCCAGTGGTCGTGCAGCCTGGCAAGCGCTGCATCGACCTGCGCATCCGTGGCATAGCGGGCAGCCATCGCCTGGGCGCGGGTCTTATTGATGACGCCGGGCGCGGCCCACTTCTCGTCCTCCGGGTTTTCTATATAGCCCAAAACAAAAATCAGGCTGCGGCTTTCGCCGGGCTGCAGGGTGACATTGACTTGATGCACGCCAACGGGTGCCCAGCCGTGGGCAACAGAGTTGGTGCAGCGGCCGTTTTCCACGACCTCGGGATTCGCATTGCTGCGCCATGCGCCTAAAAAGGCGTCCCGGCTCGTGTCAAAGCCGTCAATGGGCGTGTTGACGGTGAACAATGCGTAATGGTTGCGGCGCTCGCGGTACTCGGTCTTGTGGTAGATGGTGCTGCCCTCGACCTCGACTTCGCCGGTAGAGAAATTGCGCTGGAAGTTGGTGGAATCGTCCACAGCATTCCAGAGGCAGAACTCCAGATAGCTGAATACAGTAAACGATTTCGGCGCCTCACTCCCATTGGTCAGCACCAGACGATCAATCTCGCAGTTGTCGCCTACCGGCACAAACAGCTCCAACTTCGCGGTCAGACGGTTCTTTTTGCCGGTGATGATGCTGTACCCGAGGCCGTGGCGGCACTCATAGCTGTCCAGTTCGGTCTGGGTGGGCTGCCAGCCGGGATTCCATATGGTATCGCCGTCCTTAATATAGTAATACCGACCGTTAGAGTCCGCTGGTACGTTATTGTAGCGGTAGCGGGTGATACGCCGCAGCTTGGCATCCCTGTAAAAGCTGTACCCGCCGGCCGTGTGGGAAACAAGGCTGAAGAATGCCTCACTGCCCAGATAGTTGATCCACGGCAGCGGCGTGCGCGGCGTGGTGATGACATATTCGCGTGCGGTATCGGAAAAATGACCGAACTTCATAGAGACCCTCTCCTTACTTATGGAAAGCAGATAAAATCGTGAGTTCAAGTCGAAAACGATTAAGTTATTACCCTTACAATACCGCGTTTTCCGGATAATTGCAAGGGCTGCAGCTGAATTTAACGATGATTTGGCAAGTTTCACAATTTTGTAAACCGAAAATTGGCACGAAAATCGAATGTCACCTATTTTATATAAGAGTGTTTTCCGGCTGTGGCACCATAAAAAGCAAATTTGGGTCTGCATCACCGGGCCGAAAAGTGCAAAAACGGCAAGCTGGGGCGCAAATTATGTCTCTTTTTCAGCGAAACTCCAAACGAAATTACCAAAACAGGTGTTTTGGCTTTTTGCAAATCGCCAAATCGAATCGAAATGCACAAAAAATGCCAAAAAGGCATTGATTTTATAGTTGACATGTCGTATAGTAAAGATGCGAAAACGATTAAGGAAAATGCAAGGAGGCGATATCATGGCATCCATCAAAGACATCGCAAAGGCATGCGGGGTCTCGGTGGCTACCGTGAGCAAGGCGCTGAACGGTCACAACGATATCAGTCAGGCTACCAAAGAAAAGGTACGCGAGGCGGCAAGGCAGATCGGCTACATGCCAAACTCCGCAGCGCGGGCCTTAAAAACGAACCGTACCTATAATCTGGGCGTCCTTTTCGTGGACGAGGCGCAAAGCGGTCTGACGCATGAATTCTTCGCGGCTGTTCTGGACAGCTTCAAACGCCACGCCGAGGGCAGAGGCTATGATATCACCTTTATCAACCACAACATTGGCCACGGACACTCCAGCTATTTAGAGCACTGCCGCTACCGCGGCGTTGACGGCGTGATCGCTGCCTGCATCAAGTTCGATGACCCGGAGGTCATTGAGCTGGCCAACAGCAACCTGCCGATCGTCACAGTCGACCATGTCTTTAACAACCGGGCTGCCGTACTTTCCGATAACACCGATGGTGTCCACAAGTTAGTGGATCAGCTTGCCGCGCTGGGGCATGAGCGAATCGCTTATATCCACGGTGAGAATCACAGCGCAGTCACCCAGAAGCGCCTGGTCGGTTTCTACCGTGCCTGCGCCGCCCATGGGATCACGGTGCCGGACGCCTACATCGTGCCGAGCACCTACCGCGATGCGAAAAGCTGCGCCGCTGCGACCCGTCAGCTGCTGGCACTGCCGCAGCGCCCCACGGCGATCCTCTTCCCGGATGACTTCTCCGCCATCGGCGGCATCCAGACCATCCGTGAGGAAGGACTTCTGATTCCGCGGGATATTTCGGTGGCCGGCTATGACGGCAACCTGATCTCGCAGATCATGTCCCCGCAGCTGACCACCTACCGGCAGGACACCGAAGCGCTGGGCCGCGCCGCGGCAGAGCTGCTTATCGAGCAGATAGAATCCCCGCGCACGGCATTGCCGGAGCAGAAGCTGATCTCCGGCAGCCTGCTGAAAGGGCAGTCCGTCGATGTCCCCAATCCATAGGTTCAAACCCGCAAGGATGCGGGTCACAATATCTGATTCATACATGAGTTCTTTTTTAAAAGGAGGAAAAGACATTATGAAAAAGGCAATGAGTTTATTGACCGCCACTGCAATGGCAGCCACCTTGCTGGCAGGCTGCGGCGGAGGCGCCGCAAGCTCGTCCGCAGCCCCTGCCGCTGATTCGACCTCTACCGAAGCCAGCAGCACGGCCGCAGAGCCTGCTGCCGATGCAGCCGCAGAGGAGGGCAAGGTCCTGAACATCTGGTGCTGGAACGATGAATTCCAGTCCCGCTTCAACGACTATTACCCCGGCGTCAAGGAGATTGCCGCCGACAAGTCCACCACGACGCTGAATAACGGTGTCACCGTAAAGTGGACCATCAACCCCAACGATAACAACAACTACCAGAATAAGCTGGACGAGGCCCTGCTCAAGCAGGACAGCGCCGCTGCCGATGACAAGATCGACATCTTCCTGATCGAGGCAGACTACGCGCTGAAGTATGTGGATTCCGAATATACGCTGGATGTCAAGAAGGATGTCGGCCTGACCGATGATGACCTCAAGGATCAGTACCAGTACACCAAGGACATCGTTACCGTGGATGGCGTCCAGAAGGGCACCACATGGCAGGCGACCCCGGGCCTGTTTGCCTACCGCCGCTCCATCGCTGAAGATGTGCTGGGCACCGATGACCCGACCGAGGTTCAGGCCGCATTGAGCGATTGGGATAAGTTCAACGATGTGGCTGAGAAGGCCGCTGCCAAGGGCTACAAGATGCTCTCCGGCTACGATGATTCCTACCGCACCTTCTCCAACAATGTTTCCGCCGGTTGGGTGGACGGCACGACCGTCAAGGTCGACCCCAACATTATGAACTGGGTCGATCAGACCAAGACCTATACCGATAACGGCTACAACAACAAGACCAGCCTGTGGAGCGACCAGTGGGCCGCCGATCAGGGCCCTGCCGGCAAGGTTTTCGGCTTCTTCTACTCCACTTGGGGCATCAACTTCACCCTGCTGGGCAACTCTCTGGCCACGCCTGAGTCTGAGGGAGGCAAGCAGGAAGTCGGCAACGGTATCTTCGGTGATTACGCAGTCTGTCAGGGTCCTCAGCCGTATTACTGGGGCGGCACCTGGATCTGCGCAGCAACCGGTACCGACAACATCCCCACGATCAAGGATGTTATGTACTCTCTGACCTGCGATGCCGACATCATGACCAAGATCACCGAGGATACGCAGGACTACACCAACTGCAAGAGTGCTATGGATTCCATTGCTGCTGACCCGAACTTCGGCTCCGCATTCCTCGGCGGCCAGAACCACATTGCCCTCTTTGCAGAGGTTGCACCTACCATTGATATGTCCAACGCCGGTCCGTATGATCAGGGCTGCAACGAGACCTTCCAGAGCTGCTTCAAGGATTACTTTGACGGCACGGTTGACCTTGAGACCGCGAAGAAGAACTTCGAGGATCAGATCAAGGTCAAGTATCCTGAGCTGAGCAGCGTCGAATGGCCCGCATAAATACCTGCGTGCCTGTGAACAAAACGAACAAAACGAACTGAACCGCAAACGCCATGCCAGGGGCGGGGAGAGACGCCCGCCCCTGGTTTTGTTTTTATCAGATTTTGAAAGGCTCTGCCCCCAGCAGGGCAATGCCCACACAGCTAAGGAGGGCGAGACCTATGAAAACAAAGAGCAAAGGCATGAGCTACGCCAAATGGGGCTACATATTTCTGGCGCCGTTCTTTATCACCTTTTTCATCTTCCAGTTCTGGCCGCTGGCAACGACCATCTACTATTCCTTCTTTGAATATTTCCGCAGTGGCTTAAAGATCATCGGCCCCAACTTTGTAGGGCTGAAAAACTATGCCGCTATGATCCGGGAGGTGCCGAAATACTTCAGCAATACCATGATCATGTGGCTGATGGGGTTTATCCCGCAGATCATTGTATCGCTGGTGCTGGCAGCGTGGTTTACCGATCTGCGGTTGAAGCTGCGGTTTCAGGGCTTCTTCAAGACCGTCATTTATATGCCCAACCTTATCATGGCATCGGCGTTCGCCATGCTGTTCTTTACCCTGTTTTCAAACGCGGAGACAGGGCCGATCAACTCGATCCTGCTCAAGCTCGGCATTGTGGCCGAGCCGGTGCGCTGGCTTTCCAATGTCTGGACAGCGCGCGGTCTGGTTGGGCTGATGAACTTCCTGATGTGGTTCGGCAATACGACCATCATTCTGATGGCTGCCATCATGGGTGTGGACCCCGGCCTGTATGAGGCCGCCCAGCTGGACGGTGCATCCTCGACCACAATGTTCTGGCGCATCACGATCCCGCTGATCCGCCCGCTGCTCGTCTACACGCTGATCACCAGCCTCATCGGCGGCCTGCAGATGTTTGATGTGCCGCAGGTTTTGACCAACGGCAAGGGCGACCCGAACGGCTCGACCAACACCATTATCATGTACCTGAACCAGCATCTGTACAGCAAAAACTACGGCACAGCCGGTGCTATTTCGGTGCTGATGTTCCTGCTCTGCGCGGTGCTTTGCGTCATCATCTACTTTACCCTCACGCAGGAGGATGACGGCCTGACCCGTGAGCAGCGCAAGGCTGAGAAAGCCCGCATCAAGGCAGCCAAAGCGGCCGCCAGGCATCACTAAGGAAGGAGCGTGAACGGTATGCCGAACGAAACCAAAACTGCAGCCACCACTACCGCAAAGGCAAGCAAAATTCACGACCCTATGCTGACACTGCAGCGTGCAGTGGCCTATATCGTGCTGTTTGTCCTCTGCTTTATCTGCCTGTTCTTCTTCTATGTGCTGATCGTCAACGCCACGCACAACAACTTTACCATCCAGCAGGGGTTTGACCCGCTGCCCCGCGGCAGCTTTGGCGTTAACTTCTTCAACACCACCCATGATGCCAATGTACCGATCCTGACCGGTCTGCGCAACAGCCTGATCGTGTCGGCTGCCTGTGCGGCGCTGTCGGTCTATTTCAGCGCACTGACGGCCTACGCCATTTATGCGTATGACTTCAAGCTGCGCAAGCTGGCCTTTACCGTCATTCTGCTCATCATGACGATGCCCACACAGGTTTCGGCGCTCGGCTTTTTGAACCTGATGGACAAGATGAAGCTGACCAATACCCTTTGGCCGCTGATTTTGCCGAGCATTGCCGCGCCGACGGTGTTCTTCTTCATGAAGCAGTATATGGATTCGAGCCTGCCGCGCGACATTATTGATGCGGCGCGCATTGACGGCTCGGGGGAGTTCCACACCTTCAACACGGTCATTCTGCCGATCCTGAAGCCCGCCATGGCGGTGCAGGCGATATTCAGCTTTGTGGGCGCGTGGAACAACTACTTTATCCCGGCGCTGATCATCAACGACGCCAAGTGGAAGACGGTGCCCATCCTGGTTGCACAGCTGCGCAGCGCGGACTTCCTCAAGTTCGATATGGGCAAGGTGTACATGATGATCACCATCGCGATCTTGCCGGTTATGATCGTCTACCTGCTTCTCTCGAAATATATCGTGCGAGGGGTTGCATTGGGCAGCGTTAAGGGGTAAACTAATACTAAGCAGAGGTGCAGTGGCAACGCGCTGCACCTTTTTTTGATTGTGCAGATACGTGTGGGGTACATCGCGCACCCCTACATCCTCGTTTTTATCAGAAACCAGAGGGAGAAGAATATGCCATTTCCAAAGAAATTTGTTTGGGGTGCGGCTACCGCATCCTATCAGATAGAGGGCGGCGCGTTTGAGGACGGGCGTGGGGCGTCCATCTGGGATACCTTCAGCCATACGCCGGGCAAGACCAAGGGCGGCGACACCGGCGACGTTGCCTGCGACAGCTACCACCGCTGGGCCGAGGATGTGGAGCTGATGAAAGCCCTGCACCTGCAGGCCTACCGGTTTTCCATCGCCTGGCCGCGCATTTTCCCGGCAGGCACCGGCGCGGTGAACCCTGCTGGCCTTGCCTGGTACGACCGGTTTGTGGACGCACTGCTGGCGGCGGGCATCGAGCCGTATGTGACGCTCTACCACTGGGACCTGCCCCAGGCATTGCAGGATAAGGGCGGCTGGCTGAACG
>ERZ773186.1344-NODE-1344-length-20650-cov-7.440058_pt1 | contig 20650 bp, 24 predicted proteins | sample MGYA00581000_ERZ773186 | MGnify/ENA primary metagenome ERZ773186 (study PRJEB29015, sample SAMEA2737752) | human gut metagenome | biome: human gut; feature: human-associated habitat; material: faeces | place: China | collected 2012 ...
CAAAGAACCTTGCAGAGGCGTTCGAGCATTATAACGAATGGCATCCGCATAGTGCGCTGGGTTATCGCTCGCCACGGGAATATCTGCGGCAGCGGGCTTGTAATGGGTTAAGTGATAACAGATGTCTGGAAATATAGGGGCAAATCCACAGGCATATCTTTGGTCCCTGCCACAACCAGACATTGACAATCCAATATAACCCCAAATATATTTCGGATACGAAGCTTGGGATTTATACAGACATTTACTATTTAATTATAAAATTTGTATTACATACATAAGAGGCACTAATGAAACGTTATATAAAATGGCTTGCCATCACAATTTTTATCAGTATGTTGAGTGCCTGTGCCCGTACGGCTCCAGTGCAACAGATAAGCACCACTGTCAGTGTGGGTCATACTCAGGAGCAGGTTAAAAATGCCATTTTGAAAGCAGGTGCACAGCGCAAGTGGATTATGACGCAAGTGTCCCCTGGAGTTATTAAAGCTCGCTATCAAACACGAAATCACGTTGCTGAGGTTCGCATTACATATACAGCTACTTACTATAACATCAAATATGACAATAGCCTGAATCTGCAGGCTTCTGATGGAAAAATTCATAAAAACTATAACCGTTGGGTGCGTAACCTGGATAAAGATATACAGGTTAACTTGTCTACAGGAGCAACGTTATAGTGATGCTGATATCGGGCTGGAATAGCCCGATATCATTAAACTTCTCTATAAGAATGGTTATATATGTACGAACAGGACACACTCAGCACACTGGATGCCATCACGGAGGCACAACGGATTGCTTTTGCTCCTATGCTTTTCCAGGCAGCTTTGTGCCTGCGCAATGCAGGAATATTAGATTATTTGGATCAACAGGGTAAACAGGGAGCTCCCCTTAACGCGATTACTGAACAGACAGTCCTGAATGAATATGCCGTGAGTGTGTTACTGGATATGGGGTTAAGCGGGCGAATTATTACCTGTAAAGAGGGAAATTATTACCTGGCGAAAATCGGTCATTACCTCCTGCATGACACTATGACTCGCGTGAATATGGATTTCACCCAGGATGTCTGTTACCAGGGGCTTTTCTTCCTTGCCGATTCACTCAATGAAGGAAAACCTTCCGGGTTAAAAGTATTTGGCGACTGGCCGACGATATATCCGGCACTTTCGCAATTACCAGATGCTGCTCGTGCTAGCTGGTTTGCATTTGATCATTACTATTCAGATGGCGCATTTAACGCCGCACTGCCTTATGTATTCGCCAACAACCCCACAACCTTGTACGATGTGGGTGGCAATACGGGTAAGTGGGCTTTGCGCTGCTGCAAATACAATGAAAACATCGCCGTTACGTTATTAGATCTGCCACAACAAATCGTACTGGCGAAAGAAAATATCGCGAATGCAGGTTTTTCTGATCGCATAGATTTCCAAGCGGTGGATATGCTAAGCGATGCCCCGTTACCAGGCGAGGCTGATATCTGGTGGATGAGCCAATTTTTAGACTGTTTTTCACCCGAACAAATAATTAGCATACTCAGCAAAATCGCCAGCGTAATGAAGCCTGGCGCAAAAGTTTGCATCATGGAGTTGTTCTGGGATGCGCAGCGGTTTGAAGCAGCATCGTTTAGCCTGAACGCGTCCTCACTTTATTTTACCTGCATGGCAAACGGTAACAGCCGTTTCTATAGTGCAGAGAAATTTTACGACTATCTGAATAAAGCAGGATTCCAGGTAGCAGAGCGCCACGATAATTTAGGCGTTGGACATACACTTTTGATATGCCAAAAGAAATAATCGTCACTTAATAATTTTGGTTTACCGCGGGCACGCGTTGATGAAATTTGCATTAAATATTACCAACTGGCAGGCGCTGGCGCCTGGACTTAGCGATGTGCAGCAATGGCAAGCATGGTCGCGCCAGCCGTGGGCGATTGACCCTGCCGCGCCGCTGGCAAAATTAAGTGAACTGCCAATGATGACTGCCCGTCGTCTCAGTTCAGGCAGCAAACTGGCTGTTGAATGCGGTCTGACAATGCTACGCCGCTATCAGCCTGACGCCGTTTTGTATACCAGTCGTCATGGCGAACTGGAGCGTAATTACCGCATTGTTCATGCACTGGCAACCGAACAGGCGCTTTCTCCGACGGACTTCGCGCTTTCCGTACACAATTCTTCCGTGGGTAACCTGACCATTGCGGCCAAACAGCCGATCGTTTCGTCATCGCTTTCAGCTGGTCGCGACAGTTTCCAGCAAGGTTTGTGTGAAGTGCTTAGCCTGCTACAAGCGGGATACCAGCGCGTGTTGATGGTCGATTTTGACGGTTTTCTGCCCGAGTTTTATCACCCACAACTGCCTGCAGAAATGCCGACCTGGCCGTACGCCGTCGCGCTGATGATTGAATCTGGCGATGACTGGCAATGTGAAACGCAGTCAGCCATTGCGGTAAATGAAACAACACTGCCGCAAAGCATGTTATTTTTACAGCACTATTTACAAAATGCAGGCGCATTTTCACTGTCTGGCGAGCGCGTGCAATGGCGCTGGAGCCGCAGATGAGTAAGCTGATGTCGCGCCTGGGATGGGCATGGCGACTGGTCATGACCGGGTTATGTTTTGCCCTGTTTGGTCTCGGCGGCCTATTGCTTTCAGTCGTATGGTTTAACATATTGTTAGTTTTGGTATGGGATACTTCCCGCCGCCGTCGTTTGGCACGTCGCAGCATTGCCGCCAGTTTTCGCCTGTTTTTAACTGTCGCGAAAGGGCTTGGCGTGCTGGATTATCGTATTGATGGCGCTGAAATTTTACGTCAGGAACGCGGTTGCCTCGTCGTAGCCAATCATCCCACGCTGATCGATTACGTGCTGCTGGCGTCAGTCATGCCAGAAACTGACTGCCTGGTGAAAAGCGCGCTGTTAAAAAATCCTTTTCTTGGCGGCGTCGTGCGGGCGGCAGATTATTTAATCAACAGCGAAGCTGAAACCCTGTTACCCCGCTGCCAACAGCGACTGGCACAGGGTGACACTATCCTGATTTTCCCCGAAGGCACACGAACGAAACCCGGTGAAAAAATGACATTACAGCGCGGTGCAGCGAATATTGCCGTGCGCTGCGCCAGCGATTTACGCATCGTGACAATCGGCTGTAGTGAGCATCTGCTGGATAAACAAAGTAAATGGTATGACGTTCCGCCTGCCAGGCCGTTTTTTACGGTTGAAGTCCATGGGCGGGTAGAAATCAATAAATTTTACGATGCAACTTCACATGAGCCGGCGCTGGCTGCAAGGCAGTTAAACCGACATCTTTTGCTTCAATTACAACAAGGTTGTTTACCTCTCTCAGGAATAAATAATGCAAGCGCTTTATCTGGAAATTAAAAATCTCATCATCAGCACCCTCAATCTGGACGAGTTGACTCCTGATGATATTGATACCAATGCGCCACTGTTTGGCGACGGTTTAGGGCTGGACTCTATCGATGCACTGGAACTGGGGCTGGCAGTAAAAAATGAGTACGGCGTCGTGCTCTCTGCGGAAAGCGAAGAAATGCGTCAGCACTTTTTCTCCGTCGCCACTCTGGCCTCTTTCATTGCTGCGCAACGTGCCTGAGGAAAGCCATCATGACAGACCAACAAACCATTTATCAGGAAGTCTCAGCCCTGCTGGTTAAGCTGTTTGAAATCGATCCGCAGGACATCAAACCTGAAGCGCGCCTGTACGAAGATCTGGAACTGGACAGCATCGACGCCGTTGACATGATTGTGCACCTGCAAAAGAAAACCGGTAAGAAAATCAAGCCGGAAGAGTTTAAAGCAGTGCGTACAGTCCAGGATGTTGTAGAGGCTGTAAAACGCCTGCTACAAGAAGGCTAATTTGATGTCGGGCATTCGCTCGCTACCGATGATTAAGTTGCTGACTGGATTATTGCTGCTCGCCTGGCCTTTTTTAATCTGGCTCGGTTTGGCGCATAACAGCCTGCACTGGCTGTCGCCGCTGATGGCGTTGCTGCTTTTATTGCGCCTGCGCCAGCCCCGTCGTCAGGCAGGGCCGCTACAAGCCGTCACAAAAATCGTCGCTGTTGTGGGCATTGTATTGTGTGTCTCCAGTTTTCTGTTGAAAACGCACCAGTTACTGCTGTTTTACCCGGTAGTGGTTAACGCGGTCATGCTGGCGGTTTTTGGCGGTTCGCTGCGGTCGACAATGCCGATAGTTGAGCGGCTGGCACGTTTGCAGGAACCAGACCTCCCGGAAAAGGCCGTGCGATATACCCGCCGCGTAACGCAGGTCTGGTGCCTGTTTTTTATTTTCAACGGCAGTATTGCGTTATTTACCACCTTGTATGGCAACATGCCTTTGTGGACAGCCTGGAACGGTATCATTGCTTACCTTCTGATAGGTTTCCTGACTGCAGGGGAATGGCTGATACGTTGTCAGATGATCAAACGGAAAACACCATGAATCAGACTCTCTCACTTTCACAGTGGTTGACAGCCTCTCGCCCTGTAACAACTCCTGTTGCCTGGCTTGGGGAATATACCTGGACACTGGGGCATCTGCGGCATGATGTAGCGCTTTTGATCGACCATTTACGCGACCAGCCAGGCAATCGCTGGGCACTTTGTTTTGAAAACAGCTATCTTTTTATTGTAGCGTTGTTGGCCACGCTACACTCAGGTAAAATCCCGGTAATCCCGGGCCATAATCGCGCCGCTTTGTTAAATGTACAACGCTCCTTGTTTGATTGCGTCCTGAGTGATAAAAGGCTGGGCTGGAACGGTCCACAGTTTGTTGTAAGCACATCTCACCAGATGACGACCAGCACGATAGCCTTTGATGATATTGCTTCTGACGCGTTTATTGAACTTTTCACATCGGGTTCAACCGGACAACCAAAACAAATTGCAAAACCTGTTATCAGCCTTGATCAAGAAGCAAACATGCTGGCAACTCACTTTGCAGACCGACTACTGGGCTGTCGTTTTGTAGCATCCGTGATGCCTCAGCACCTGTATGGGCTGACTTTCCGTATTTTTTTACCTATGGCACTTGGCCTGCCATTGCATGCCGCAATGCTCTGGTATTCTGAGCAACTTGCCGCATTAAGCCATACCTACCGCTATGCCTTTGTCAGCAGCCCGGCGTTCCTTAAGCGACTCGACCTTCATCTGACACCTCCCCCCGTGGAAATGATTCTCTCTGCCGGCGGTATGCTACCATGGCAGGATGTAGAGAAAACTTCCACCTGGCTGAATATATGGCCCGATGAAATCTATGGTAGTACCGAAACAGGTATTCTCGCATGGCGTTACCGTCAACAGGATAATATCCCCTGGTTTACTTTTTCTGATGTTCATCTTTCACAGGAAAGTGAGGGGGTTCGTGTCTTTTCGCCACTAATCCCTGCTGAAGGATTGGTGCTTGATGATATGTTGCAATTCAATGAAAACGGTCAGTTCCACCTGATCGGACGACGTGGCCGAGTGGTAAAAATAGAGGAGAAGCGGATATCACTGGTCGAAATCGAACAACGACTTCTGGCACTTGACGGTATTCTGGATGTCGCTGCAATACCATTAATACGCAATGGCCGCCAGGCTATCGGTGTCGTGGTTGTACCAGATAAAGAGGCCCGTCAGATATGGCAATGCTCCGGAGGGAAAACTCTGGAGTTGTCCTGGCGCAAAGCACTGTTACCATGGCTTGAACCTGTTGCAGTACCTCGTTACTGGCGCATTATTGATGAAATACCAGTAAACAATATGAATAAGCGTGTCTATGCGCAATTACAGGAGTTATTTCATGATACGCCATGAAATTGAGCGTCATCAGGTTCAACCGCAGGAGATGGAAATCGTTCTATACCTTGACCCGATGCTCTACTGGTTTAATGGTCATTTTGCCGTACAGCCTCTGTTACCAGGCGTGGCCCAGTTGGACTGGGTAATGCATTATGCTACCACGATGCTTGCTCCGGGCTGGCGTTTTCGTAGTATCCAGAATGTTAAATTTCTGGCGCCACTTATACCTGAGACGACTGTTACCCTGCAATTAACATGGCAGGAAACAAGTCAGGTACTCACTTTCTGCTATCAGCGTCACGATGGTGACGCCCGCCGCACCGCCAGTAGCGGGAAGATCCGCCTATGTCGGTAAACTTTTCTCCCTGCGTGTTGATCCCCTGCTATAACCACGGCGCGATGATGCCAGGCGTGCTGGCGCGTCTTAAGCCATTTAATCTCCCCTGTATTGTGGTGGACGACGGCAGCGATGCCGCCACGCAACAGCAACTGGATAATCTGGTTAGCGAACAGCCTGGCGTGACCTTAATTCGCTTAGCAGAAAACGCAGGTAAAGGCGCGGCAGTGATGCGTGGCTTACAGGCAGCGGCAGACGCAGGGTTCAGCCATGCGGTGCAGGTGGATGCTGACGGTCAACATGCGATTGAAGATATCCCCAAACTGCTGGCACTCGCTGAACAACACCCTGCGGCGCTGATCTCCGGCCAGCCAATTTACGATGACTCCATCCCCCGCTCACGGCTTTACGGGCGCTGGGTCACCCACGTCTGGGTATGGATCGAAACGCTCTCCCTGCAACTGAAAGACAGCATGTGCGGCTTTCGCGTTTATCCGGTTGCGCCAACGCTGCAACTGGCAAAACACGCCACCATCGGCAAGCGGATGGATTTCGACACTGAAGTGATGGTGCGCCTCTACTGGCAGGGAAACACCAGTTATTTCGTGCCAACCCGCGTCACTTATCCGCAGGACGGGCTTTCGCATTTTGATGCCCTGAAAGATAACGTCCGCATCTCGCTCATGCACACGCGTCTGTTTTTCGGCATGTTGCCGCGTATTCCTTCACTACTGATGCGCCGCTCTTCCAGCCACTGGGCGCGGCAGAGTGAAGTGAAAGGATTATGGGGAATGCGCCTGATGCTGCTGGTCTGGCGTCTGCTGGGAAGAACGGCGTTTAGCGCGCTGCTTTACCCGGTGGTGGGCGTCTACTGGCTCACTGCTGCTCGTGCGCGCAAAGCGTCGCAAGACTGGCTCGCCCGTGTACGGCAGCATCAACCACAGGCGGCAAAACTCAACAGTTATCAGCACTTTTTGCGTTTCGGTAACGCCATGCTCGACAAAATCGCCAGTTGGCGCGGCGAGCTGCAACTGGGGCGCGATGTGCTGTTTGCGCCAGGCGCAGAAACGGCACTTAACGTCAGCGATCCGCGCGGCAAATTGCTGCTGGCCTCACATCTTGGCGATGTGGAAGTGTGCCGGGCGCTGGCAAAAATTGAGGGCTACAAAACCATTAACGCGCTGGTGTTTAGCGAAAACGCCCAACGCTTTAAACAGATAATGCAGGAGATGGCCCCGCAGGCCGGCATCAACCTGATGCCGGTAACGGATATCGGCCCGGAAACCGCCATCCTGCTGAAAGAGAAGCTGGATAACGGCGAATGGGTGGCGATTGTCGGTGACCGCATCGCCGTCACCCCGCAACGCGGCGGCGACTGGCGCGTCTGCTGGAGTCCGTTTATGGGCCAGCCTGCGCCCTTCCCACAGGGGCCGTTTATTCTCGCCTCTATTTTGCGCTGCCCGGTGAATCTGATTTTCGCCCTGCGCCAGCACGGCAAGCTGCATATTCACTGCGAAACCTTTGCCGACCCGCTGCTGTTGCCGCGTGGCGAACGCCAGCAGGCGCTGCAAAACGCTATCGATCATTACGCCGCGCGTCTGGAACATTACGCGCTCCAGTCGCCCCTCGACTGGTTTAATTTTTTCGATTTCTGGCAACTGCCAGAAATTCAGGACAAGGAGTAAAGGGTGCTTAACGATCCCCGATTTACCGCTGAAGTCGAGCTGACCATTCCCTTTCACGACGTCGATATGATGGGCGTGGCCTGGCACGGTAACTATTTTCGCTACTTTGAAGTGGCTCGCGAGGCGCTGCTCAACCAGTTCAATTACGGTTATCGGCAGATGAAAGAGTCCGGTTATTTGTGGCCAGTGGTCGATGCGCGGGTGAAATATCGCCACGCCCTCACCTTTGAGCAACGCATCCGCGTGCGTGCGCATATCGAAGAGTTCGAAAACCGTCTGCGGATTGGCTATCAGATTTTCGATGCCGAAACGGGTAAACGCGCCACCACCGGATACACCATTCAGGTCGCGGTCGACGAGCAAAGCCGCGAACTGTGCTTTGTCAGCCCCGATATTCTGTTTGAACGCATGGGAGTCAAACCATGAAATTTTTACCGCTGCTGGCGCTGCTGATTAGCCCGTTTGTGAGCGCCCTGAACCTGGACGATCTTCAGCAACGCTTTACCGAACAACCAGTGATCCGCGCCCATTTCGATCAAACCCGGACGATTAAAGATCTGCCGCAGCCGCTACGATCTCAGGGCCAGATGTTGATCGCCCGCGACCAGGGGCTGTTGTGGGATCAAACCTCACCGTTCCCCATGCAGCTATTGCTGGACGATAAACGCATGGTGCAGGTGATCAACGGTCAGCCGCCGCAAATCATCACGGCAGAAAATAACCCGCAGATGTTCCAGTTTAACCACCTGCTGCGCGCGCTGTTCCAGGCCGATCGCAAAGTGCTGGAACAAAACTTCCGCGTCGAATTTGCTGACAAAGGCGAAGGCCGCTGGACGCTGCGCCTGACGCCGACCACCACGCCGCTGGATAAGATTTTCAATACCATCGATCTCGCCGGGCAAACCTATCTGGAGAGCATTCAGCTTAATGATAAACAGGGCGATCGCACCGATATCGCTCTTACCCAACATCAACTTACGCCAGCGCAACTGACCGATGACGAACGCCAACGTTTTGCCGCCCAGTAAACGCCCGGCGCTGTTATGGGGGATCGTCTGCCTGGTCATGGCGGCGGCGTTGCTGATCCTGTTGCCGCAATCACGACTGAACAGTAGCGTGCTGGCTATGTTACCCAAACAGGCGATGGGCGATATTCCCCCAGCGCTGAATGACGGCTTTATGCAGCGTCTGGACCGCCAACTGGTGTGGCTGATCAGCCCCGGTAAAGAGGCTAATCCCAGGGTCGCTCAGGAGTGGCTGACGCTGCTGCAAAAATCCGCTGCGCTCGGCGACGTTAAAGGGCCAATGGATGCCGCCAGCCAGCAGGCGTGGGGAGCGTTTTTCTGGCAGCACCGCAACGGCCTGATTGACCCCGACACCCGCGCGCGCCTGCAAAACGGCGGCGAAGCGCAGGCACAGTGGATCCTCTCTCAGCTTTATTCTGCGTTCTCCGGGGTAAGCGGTAAGGAGCTGCAAAACGATCCGCTGATGTTAATGCGTGGCTCGCAGCTGGCGATGGCGAAAAACGGCCAGCGTTTGCGGCTGATGGACGGCTGGCTGGTGACGCAGGATCCCCAGGGCAACTACTGGTATCTGCTGCACGGCGAACTGGCGGGATCGTCGTTTGATATGCAGCAAACCCACCAGCTCATCACGACCCTGAATACGCTGGAAAAGGATCTGAAAACACGTTACCCGCAGGCTCAGTTGCTCTCACGCGGCACGGTATTTTACAGCGATTACGCCAGCCAACAGGCGAAGCAGGATATCTCCACCCTGGGCGTGGCAACGCTGCTGGGGGTGATATTACTGATTGTGGCGGTGTTCCGCTCTTTGCGCCCATTGCTGCTTTGCGTGATTTCCATCGGCATCGGCGCGCTGGCGGGAACGGTCGCCACCTTGTTGATTTTCGGCGAATTACACCTGATGACGCTGGTGATGAGCATGAGCGTTATCGGCATTTCCGCTGACTACACGCTCTATTACCTCACCGAACGGATGGTGCACGGCAATGACGTTTCGCCGTGGCAAAGCCTGGCGAAAGTGCGCAATGCCCTGCTGCTGGCGCTGCTCACCACCGTGGCGGCGTATCTGATTATGATGCTCGCCCCCTTCCCCGGCATTCGCCAGATGGCGATTTTTGCCGCCGTCGGGTTGAGCGCCTCCTGTCTGACCGTCCTGTTCTGGCATCCGTGGCTGTGCCGTGGCCTGCCGGTGCGTCCGGTTCCGGCGATGGCGCTGATGCTGCGCTGGCTGGCTGCGTGGCGGCGTAATAAAAAACTGTCGCTGGGTCTGCCCGTCGCGCTGGCGCTGTTTTCACTGGCGGGGATGTCAATGCTGCGCGTCGATGACGATATCTCGCAGTTACAGGCACTACCGCAGCATATTCTGGCCCAGGAGAAAGCCATTACCGCCCTGACCGGACAAAGCGTCGATCAAAAGTGGTTTGTGGTTTACGGTGACTCCCCACAGCAAACATTGCGGCGGCTGGAGGAATTTACCGCCTCGCTTGAGTATGCAAAAAAAGAGGGGCTTATCAGCAACTACCGCACCATTCCACTGAACTCCCTGGCGCGGCAGGAGGAAGATTTACATCTGCTGAAAACGGCTGCCCCGACAGTAACAAAAGCACTGCAAAATGCCGGGCTGACGGCGGTGAATCCGGATCTCAACACCATGCCAGTGAACGTTGATGAATGGCTGGCAAGCCCCGCCAGTGAAGGCTGGCGTCTGCTGTGGCTGACGCTGGAAAACGGCGAAAGCGGTGTACTGGTGCCGGTTGAAGGGGTTAAAAGTAGCGCGTTGTTGCAGGAAATCGCCAGCTATTACCCTGACGGCATTGCCTGGGTTGATCGCAAAAGCACCTTTGATGAGTTGTTCGCACTTTACCGCTACGTCTTAACCGGTTTGTTGCTGGTGGCGCTGGCGGTGATTGCCTGTGGCGCAGTGGCCCGCCTCGGCTGGCGCAAAGGGCTTATCAGCCTGGTGCCTTCGGTACTTTCGCTGGGCTGCGGTCTGGCGGTGCTAGCGATGAGCGGGCAGGCGGTGAATCTCTTTTCGCTACTGGCGCTGGTGTTGGTGCTTGGCATCGGCATCAATTACACGCTGTTTTTCAGTAATCCGCGCGGTACACCGTTAACTTCCCTACTGGCGATCACGCTGGCAATGCTCACCACCTTGCTGACGCTGGGAATGCTGGTATTCAGCGCCACCCAGGCCATCAGCAGTTTTGGCATTGTGCTGGTGAGCGGTATTTTCACCGCCTTCCTGCTTTCGCCGCTGGCTATGCCCGATAAAAAGAGAACAAAAAAATGATCAAACCCACATTCTGGCGAGCGTTCGCCCTGACCGCTACGCTTATCCTCACTGGCTGTAGCCACTCGCAACCGGAACAGGAAGGTCGCCCACAGGCGTGGCTGCAACCTGGCACGCGCATCACGCTGCCTGCGCCGGGGATTTCGCCCGCCGTCAATTCCCAGCAACTCTTGACCGGCAGCTTCAACGGCAAAACCCAGTCTCTGCTAGTGATGCTTAACGCCGACGACCAGAAAATCACCCTTGCCGGACTGTCGTCGGTCGGCATTCGTCTGTTTCTGGTGACCTACGATGCGCAAGGGCTACGCGCCGAGCAATCCATCGTCGTCCCGCAGCTGCCACCTGCAAGCCAGGTGCTGGCTGACGTGATGCTCAGCCACTGGCCGATTAGCGCCTGGCAACCGCAACTCCCTGCTGGATGGACGCTTCGCGACAACGGTGACAAACGCGAACTGCGTAACGCCAGCGGCAAACTGGTCACAGAAATCACCTATCTGAATCGCCAGGGAAAACGCGTGCCAATCAGCATTGAACAGCATGTCTTTAAATACCACATCACCATTCAATATTTAGGTGACTGATATGATTTATATTTCCGCCGTCGGCATGATCAACGCCCTGGGAAATAACCTTGATGAGATCGCAGCCAACCTGACTCGCGGTGTTGCTCCCGGCATGCGCCCGCGCACAGGCTGGTTGCAGGGGCATCCGCAGGCGGTCCTGGCTGGCGTGGATGGCGAGCTTCCGCTTATCCCGGAAAAATTCGCTGCGCACCGCTCGCGCAACAATCAGATCCTGCTGGCGGCGCTGGCGCAGATCCAGCCGCAGGTTGATGACGCTATCGCGAAATATGGCCGCGAGCGCATCGCGATTGTGCTTGGCACCAGTACCTCCGGCCTGCATGAAGGCGACACGCACGTTAACCTGCGCACCCACGGGCAGCCGAGCACCACGTGGCACTATGCACAACAAGAGCTCGGCGATCCGTCGCGTTTTCTCAGCCACTGGCTGGCGCTCGACGGCCCAGCTTATACCCTTTCAACCGCCTGCTCCTCCAGTGCCAGAGCAATGATCAGCGGGCGCAGGCTTATCGAGGCGGGGCTGGTCGATGCCGCCATTGTGGGTGGCGCAGACACCCTGAGCCGAATGCCGATTAACGGTTTTCACAGCCTCGAATCGCTCTCGCCAACCTTATGTCAGCCGTTCGGTCGTGACCGCGCGGGCATCACCATTGGCGAAGGCGCGGGGCTGATGCTGCTGACCCGCGAACCGCAGCCCATCGCGTTGCTGGGCGTCGGTGAATCGAGCGACGCTTACCATATTTCGGCCCCGCATCCGCAGGGCGAAGGCGCAATTCGCGCCATTAACCAGGCGCTTGCCGATGCGCAGCTTACGCCGGATGAGGTGGGCTATATCAACCTGCACGGCACCGCCACACAACTCAACGACCAGATTGAATCGATGGTGGTAAACGCCCTGTTTGGCGAACGCGTACCGTGCAGCTCCACCAAACATTTGACCGGACACACGCTCGGCGCGGCTGGCATTACCGAGGCGGCAATTAGTATGTTGATTTTACAGCGTGATTTACCGCTGCCCGCTCAGGACTTCAGCCTGTCGCCGCGCGATCCCACGCTGCCACCGTGTGGCATTATCGAAAAACCGCAGCCGCTGGCACGTCCGGTGATCCTGTCCAATTCCTTCGCCTTTGGCGGCAATAACGCCAGCATTCTACTCGGGAGGGTTTCGTGAGCCACTATTTATCCCCCGGCGCTTATCTGCCCCACGACGCGCCCATGTTACTGTTGGAAGACGTGGTGAGCGTCAGCGATGACAGCGCGGTGTGCCGCGTGACGGTTTCGCCCAGTGGCGTACTGGCACCGTTTCTCGACCCGGACGGCAATCTCCCTGGCTGGTTTGCCCTTGAACTGATGGCGCAAACCGTCGGCGTCTGGTCTGGCTGGCATCGCCACCAGCAGGGCAAAAACAGTATTGAGTTAGGGATGATACTGGGCGCGCGTGAATTGCTTTGCACCACTGGCATTCTGCCCGCAGGCCAGACGCTGACCATTACCGTCAAACTGCTGATGCAGGACGATCGCTTCGGCAGCTTTGAGTGCAGCATCAACGACGGCGAGGCGACGGGCCGCATTAACACCTTCCAGCCGACCGCGGAAGAACTTACCACCCTGTTTCAACAAGGAGCGTCCTGATGAGTCGTTCAGTTCTGGTTACTGGTGCCAGCAAAGGCATTGGTCGCGCCATCGCCTGCAAGCTTGCGGCAGACGGCTTTAACATTGGCGTTCACTATCACCGTGACGCCACAGGCGCTCAGGAAACGCTGAATGCCATTGTCGCCAACGGGGGTAACGGGCGTTTGATCAGTTTCGACGTCGCAAACCGCGAACAGTGTCGGGAAGTGCTGGAGCATGAGATCGCGCAACACGGTGCCTGGTACGGCGTGGTCAGTAACGCCGGGATCGCCCGCGATGCCGCTTTTCCGGCTTTAAGCGATGACGACTGGGATGCGGTGATCCACACCAACCTCGACAGTTTCTACAACGTCATTCAGCCGTGCATTATGCCAATGATCGGCGCGCGCCAGGGTGGGCGCATCATCACGCTGTCCTCGGTTTCCGGCGTAATGGGCAATCGCGGCCAGGTGAATTACAGCGCAGCCAAAGCCGGAATTATCGGCGCAACAAAAGCACTGGCTATCGAACTCGCAAAGCGCAAAATCACCGTCAATTGCATCGCGCCAGGGCTTATTGATACCGGGATGATCGAAATGGAAGAAAGCGCTCTGAAAGAGGCAATGTCTATGATCCCCATGAAACGTATGGGCCAGGCGGAAGAAGTTGCCGGGCTTGCCAGTTATTTAATGTCTGATATTGCGGGTTACGTCACCCGCCAGGTTATTTCCATCAACGGAGGGATGTTATGACACGTCGCGTAGTGATTACAGGAATGGGCGGCGTGACTGCCTTTGGTGAAAACTGGCAGGACGTTTCTGCACGCTTACTGGCGTATGAAAATGCGGTGCGCAAAATGCCGGAGTGGCAGGTCTACGATGGGCTGCACACCCTGCTTGGCGCGCCTGTTGATGATTTCACGCTACCGGAGCACTACACCCGCAAGCGTATCCGTGCGATGGGCCGCGTGTCGCAAATGTCGACCCGTGCCAGCGAGCTGGCGTTAGAGCAGGCAGGGTTGATTGGCGATCCGATATTAACCAGCGGCGAAACGGGCATTGCGTACGGTTCATCGACCGGCAGTACCGGTCCGGTGAGCGAATTTGCCACCATGCTGACTGAAAAGCACACGAACAACATCACCGGCACCACCTATGTGCAGATGATGCCGCACACCACCGCTGTTAATACTGGCCTCTTTTTCGGCCTGCGCGGGCGGGTGATCCCAACCTCCAGCGCCTGTACCTCCGGCAGCCAGGCGATCGGTTATGCGTGGGAAGCCATTCGCCACGGTTATCAAACGGTGATGGTTGCCGGTGGTGCCGAAGAGTTATGCCCTTCAGAAGCAGCGGTGTTTGATACCCTTTTTGCCACCAGCCAGCACAATGATGCGCCGAAAACCACACCTTCACCGTTCGATGAAAACCGCGACGGACTGGTGATTGGTGAAGGCGCAGGTACGCTCATTCTCGAAGAACTGGAGCATGCCAAAGCGCGCGGCGCGACCATTTACGGTGAAATCGTCGGCTTTGCGACTAACTGCGACGCGGCACATATTACCCAGCCGCAGCGCGAAACCATGCAGTATTGTATGGAGCAATCGCTGAAAATCGCAGGGTTAAGCGCACAAGATATCGGCTATATTTCAGCGCATGGTACGGCGACCGATCGCGGTGATATGGCAGAAAGTCTGGCGACAGCAACCATTTACGGTGATAATGTGCCGCTCTCCTCGCTGAAAAGTTATTTTGGTCATACGCTTGGTGCCTGTGGCGCGCTCGAAGCCTGGATGAGTCTGCAAATGATGCGCGAAGGTTGGTTTGCGCCTACGCTAAACCTGAATAAACCAGACCCGAATTGTGGCGCGCTGGATTACATCATGCATGAAGCCCGCAAGGTTGATTGTGAGTTTTTGCAGAGTAACAACTTTGCCTTTGGCGGCATTAATACATCCATCATTATTAAGCGCTGGCCCTGAGTTATACAACCACATGGACATCCCATGTGGTGATTCTTCAAAAAATCTGAATCAATGAATATGAACCTCAAATTCTCTTACGCATACTGAAGAGCATTCCGTATAACGATTCAGCAGACAAAACTTTATCAGTCCACACGAATCAACGGATGCACAGATGACACGCCCGGTTATCACCGGGCAATGGTTGCCATAACGGGTAACATAAGGGACTGAACAGTTGTCTTTAGCGCAACGAACTGATCTAACGTACCTGAACGGACAACCTGAAAACAGCCTTCCATCCTGCATTGTCCGCCAGTGCTTATTACCAACCACGTCTGTTGCAGTAAAGTAATCAGTTGCGAACATTATTTATCAATCGTGACGCTGGCTCGCGCATGGCAGAAAAGGTCCTGACTGAGCAACAACAGGCATCGTACTGTTGCTGCTCCATGTTGTTTATATGAACGCATCCCGTTTGCAAGGCTTCCGTGTTTTTGACGTTGACGGTAGATTGCTGCTCTATATCCTTATTGCAGCCGGTGCTGCGGGCCTCAATGAGATTCGCTGACTCTCGCCTTATTCACGCAACGAGCTTTAAGCTCAGAAAAACATCCAAGTTTGGTGAGTCACAGTCTTACCTGTCGTTGTCATCAATATAGGAATGGATAATCTGGAGAGCGATACTGCAGGCTGATATTGCGGTTTTGCGACAAGTTTTTAGCATCCGCTTCTACGCCAAATACCTGAAGTAGGAATGGATGCGTTAGCAGCATACATCCGGAACTGCGCGGGGAATAGCCGGAAACGGCTATCCCTACCACAATAGCTAACTTTGTAATAGCGCTCTTTTAGGCTCATGTACTCTGACGTAATTCTATCTGGTAGTTGAATTGCACGATACGCGACTCTTCTGATTCATCATGATTATTATTCAATAGTCCAATCAGTAACTTACCTGTCTCTATCCCCATTTTTTTGTAGTCAATACGGATGGATGTCAAAGTTGGGTGTGTTTGATCGCAATTGTCTGAACCGTCAAGACAAGCTACAGCGATATTTCCAGGGATTTTTAACAAACGCCGCTGGCACTCAAACATTATACCCAGCGCAATCTCTTCGTGGCTGCAAATCACAGCATCCAGCTCTGGTTGTCGCAGTAATATCTCGTTTAATGCGTAACGCCCCAATTGCAGACTTGCGGCATCCGGCATGGTGATAACAAGATCAGTGTTCTGGTAATGGCTCAGCATTGCTTTATGCCAGCCGTTCAGTTGCTGACGTTGCAGGCGGTTGTCCATATGCGCACCGATAAATCCGATATTCTTATAACCCTGCTCCAGCAGATGTTCGGTCAGTTTATGTGATGCTTCAAAAAATGCTGTTTCGATGGTAATTTGAGCCGGACTGAAAGGGGAACCGATAACGTTAATGGTAGGTATATTTGTTTTCTCGAGTATCTGGTGAGTTTTATCAGCCAACTGAGAACCAAAAATAACTAACGCCGCCGGGTTGCCTTGAAGAAGCGTCATCAGAATTTCAGCTTCTTTGAGCTGATTATACTCATGACACCCAAGCAGTAGCTGGAATTCATTTTTATTAAGCACCTGCTGTAATGACTGCATAAAGCGGGAGCTGGCTTTATCTGTCAGGGAAGGAACCAGTACGGCGACTGTATGACTGTGACCAGATGCAAGGGCGCCAGCAGTTCTGTTGGGAATATAACCCAACTCTTCTACGGCCTGTTCTATCTTTTCCCTCAGCTTGTCAGAAACCTGTTCCGGTGTTCTCAGCGCGCGGGAAACGGTCATGGTTCCGACACCTGCAAAGTTAGCGACCTCCTGCAGCGTCACCCGTCCGGTACCACGGCGCTTACGTGTTTTTTCCATTTCGACTCCATGGATAATTACAACCAGCTGTTTTCATTACTTTTATTTCACCATTACTCTTTCCAGTTTTTGCCCACGGTAGCAAATATCCTGTTGCATTGTATATGCAGGAACCGAATATAGCCAAAGCATGGCGGCAGAGAAATGATAGCGCTATCACAAAGATTGGTAGCGTTATCAGATAGCGCTATCAAATGCGACAATCATCACATTAATTAATGCGTAAAATATCTACTCTCCTGTTAATTATCATCGGGAGTTATCAGTAGCATGTTAAAAAATCTATTAAATACAGAGGTCGTTCAGGTCGTGGAACAGGTCAAAGACTGGCGGGAAGCCGTGGCGATTTCATGCCGACCGTTGATTGAAAACGGCTCTATCGAACCGCGTTATGTTGATGCGATCTATCACTCGCACGACACTATCGGTCCGTACTATGTGGTTGGCCCTGGTATTGCGATGCCTCATGCGCGCCCGGAAGAGGGGGCTAACAAGCTGTCATTAGCACTGACCCTGATCCCTTCAGGTGTGAATTTTGATGCCGATGAAAACGATCCAGTGAAATTACTGATTGTGCTGGCTGCAACCGACAGTACCAGCCACATTGAAGCGATTTCTCAACTCGCCAAGTTATTCGATAACGAAAAAGACATACAGGCCATTTTGATGGCCAAAACGACGCAGGACATTTTGTCTGTTATTGCGCGCTATTAATCCAGAGGAACATTTATGAAAATTACAGTGGTTTGCGGTAACGGCTTAGGCACCAGCCTGATGATGGAAATGAGCATTAAAAGCATTTTGAAGGATTTGTCCGTCAGCGCTGATGTTGATCACGTCGACCTGGGCTCCGCGAAAGGGACGCCGAGTGATATCTATGTCGGCACCAAAGACATTGCCGAGCAGTTAGCCGCGCAGTCTGTCGCAGGCAAAATCGTCGCACTGGAAAATATGATTGATAAGAAAGCCATGAGAGAACGTTTGTCCGTGGTATTAACCGAATTAGGCGCACTGTAAGCTGGGGGCGATATGGATTTCTTTCGTTTTTTGATGAGCGATGTACTTTCCGAACCCGCAGTGCTGGTCGGTTTAATCGCCCTGATTGGCCTGATTGCACAGAAAAAACCGGTAACCGAATGCATTAAAGGTACCGTCAAGACCATTATGGGGTTTGTGATTTTAGGCGCAGGGGCGGGTTTAGTTGTGTCGTCACTGGGTGACTTCGCAAACATTTTCCAGCATGCCTTTGGTATTCAGGGTGTAGTGCCGAACAATGAAGCCATTGTTTCCGTAGCGCAGAAAAGCTTCGGGAAAGAAATGGCGATGATTATGTTCTTTGCGATGGTTATCAACATTATGATTGCCCGTTTCACACCGTGGAAATTTATCTTCCTGACCGGTCATCACACGTTGTTTATGTCGATGATGGTAGCGGTAATTCTGGCAACAGCAGGCATGACCGGCATTACGCTTATAGCCGTTGGCTCTTTGGTTGTTGGCGTGGCAATGGTCTTTTTCCCGGCTATTGCGCATCCGTACATGAAGAAAGTGACCGGTTCTGATGACGTTGCCATCGGCCACTTCTCAACATTATCTTATGTATTGGCCGGTTTCATCGGCAGCAAGTTTGGTAATAAAGAGCACTCGACTGAAGACATGAATGTGCCGAAAAGTCTGCTGTTCTTGCGCGACACGCCGGTTGCTATCTCTTTTACCATGAGCATAATTTTCCTGGTGACGTGCCTGTTTGCGGGTGCAGATGCGGTGAAAGAGCTTAGCGGTGGTAAAAACTGGTTCATGTTCTCTATCATGCAATCCATTACCTTCGCAGCTGGCGTGTACATCATTCTGCAGGGTGTGCGCATGGTGATTGCGGAGATTGTCCCGGCATTCAAAGGTATTTCAGACAAGCTGGTTCCGAATGCCAGACCTGCTCTCGATTGCCCGGTCGTCTTCCCTTACGCACCTAACGCTGTACTGGTTGGTTTCCTGAGTAGCTTTGCTGCAGGTTTAATCGGTATGTTCACGTTGTATCTGCTGAACATGATCGTGATTATTCCTGGTGTGGTGCCGCACTTCTTCGTAGGTGCAGCTGCAGGGGTATTCGGTAATGCAACGGGTGGACGTCGTGGTGCGATTTTGGGTGCCTTCGCTCAGGGCTTGCTTATTACCTTCCTGCCAGTATTCTTATTGCCGGTGCTGGGTGATATTGGTTTTGCTAACACCACCTTCAGTGATGCTGACTTTGGCGCACTGGGTATTTTGTTAGGGATTATCGTTCGCTAATATTTTGATGACATTAATATCCTCCAGGATTTCAGGAACGTGGAGGATATTAATTCCTCTTATTTTCTCCATTTTTCTTTCTTCCAGTCAGGACTGCATCCGATTAATCGTAAGCGCTCCGAGAAGTACGTAGCGTAAGGATTATTTTACAGCTGAGAAGTTTCAGTGCAGCAGTTCATGCACACGGTTCGACGGCTAGTCATTGATCTTCATAATTACCTCGCGTAAAAAACGGGGTAAGGCCGCTCATCCAGCGTCATCTCCACAGGTAATAATTCAACGCCAATGCCAGAAGAGTTCGTTACCGGAAGACGCCGTGATATACGCCCTTTGATCAGCGAGAGCCTGAGCCATTTGAACAGAAGATTATCATTGATATCATGCTCCCGGGCAATACGGGCAACAGAACCCCTTGGTTGTAAAGCCAGTTTAACCATTTGAAGTTTAAACTCATTTGAAAATGACCTGCGGGGTTCAGCTGATAATGTTTTTTGTTCCATAACAGGTGTCCACTAGTTGAAAAGGTGGGTACCTATGTTACCAATACTGGCTTAATGGCTACATACAGCAGTCGGTTTACGCTTACGGTAAAGATAAGCGATAGGCTCCCAGCGCTAGGACCGGGAGCTCTGCATAGCTACCACCATTTAGGATAGTCATTAAAAGCACGTAATATTGATTGCTTGGCAGCATCATCAAGCTTTTCACTTCCTTTTGAAAGGGAGATACCACCATTGATATCTTCCTTCATACATGACCAATTCAGCACACCAGCGACTGGATTTAAAATTAACTCAAAACTATCGTTCATATCCTTGAGGATGGCAAGTTCGCCACAATTCATACAGCTAACAAACTTGTCAAAGCACTGGCATTCTATCCAGAAGTGAGTATTAACCTCAGCCTTATAACCAAACTTCTCAACTGAAATTGAGACGCTAAACTTTAAGGAAGGAACATGCTCATCAAACTCAATAACGTCCAACTTTATATTTACAGGATTAGTAATTTCTATATCCATTTAATGAGATCCTAAATACCGTGCACTGAGAGATCCCCTCATAATTTCCCCAAAGCGTAACCATGTGTGAATAAATTTTGAGCTAGTAGGGTTGCAGCCACGAGTAAGTCTTCCCTTGTTATTGTGTAGCCAGAATGCCGCAAAACTTCCATGCCTAAGCG
>ERZ773186.1354-NODE-1354-length-20529-cov-3.369737_pt1 | contig 20529 bp, 13 predicted proteins | sample MGYA00581000_ERZ773186 | MGnify/ENA primary metagenome ERZ773186 (study PRJEB29015, sample SAMEA2737752) | human gut metagenome | biome: human gut; feature: human-associated habitat; material: faeces | place: China | collected 2012 ...
GTCGAATTACGGAAATTTCTTTTCTGGAAAAATAAAAATACCCTGACGGAAAGTTTTCACACTTCCCATCAGGGCAATCCGAATTGGTCCACCGGACCAATTCTTGATACGCAAAGCGAAAAAATAATGCAGGAGATGGGACTTGAACCCACACGATCTTGCGACCACAGGCACCTGAAGCCTGCGCGTCTGCCAATTCCGCCACTCCTGCATTTCTTATGTTTCAATCGCTCTCTCGCGACTGCTTGATTATAATACAACACATTCAATCAAATGTCAACACTAATTTTCAAAAAAATTTGAAAAATTTAAAAAATATATTTTTGTATCTTTTAGGATTCCGGCATAGATTTGTTCTTAGTCCATTTTGGTCTTTTTAACTATTCCAAGGGAACCGCAATTTATAATGAAATCAACCGTTATCCACCTGTGGCTGACGGCTGATACTATTTATACTTTTACACCAGAGAAATGAAATATGACGTACAAAAGAATCAGAGAGCTGCGGGAAGATCATGATCTGACACAGAAATACATGGCTCACTATCTCAATGTGATCCAGCGTACCTACTCACGTTATGAACGAGGGGAAAGAATCATCCCTCCTGATGTCTTATGCAAAATTGCAGACTTCTATAATGTAAGTGTAGATTATCTGCTGGAACGCACAGATACAAAGCAGCCTTATCCTCCCTCACTGCTCTCCAGAAAAACAAAAGACACCTAGCGCACTGTGCCAGGTGTCTTTTGTTTTCTGTCTCAGATTATTTTTTCCTATATGAAAATAAATTTCCTGCTGCCCACAGAATGGTACCTGCAGCAATACATACGTCAGACAGATTAAATACGATCTTACGAATTTCTTTTTTCTTCACATTCAGGCTCACATAATCTGTAACATATCCTTTATTTCGACGGTCTGTGTAGTTGGACATTCCACCACCCAGGATCATGGCAAGACCGGCTCTGCTAAGCTTATTTCCGCCGTGGAGAAGCTGGTGCCAGTATTCCCCTGCCACACAGCCCATACCGGCTGCTGCAAGCTCCTGGCAATTCTCCCTGCCGATTTTTACCTTACCAAGAATCTTATCTTTATTGTGACAGTTCCGAAGGAGCAGTCTGCCTCCCAGTACTTCTTCTTTGCTTCCCTGAAGGCGGGTACTGTCAATATGTTCTTTTATCTTATAATCCAACAGAAAAATTCCGCCGGCAATTGTTAGCGAAAGCATAAATGCAGCCTCCTTATTTACCTGGAAAATCCTGACCACTTTTCTCAGTTTCTGTTGAGACCTTTTCTTCCTCTGTACCTGCCTCATTCTCTGCCTGCTTCTCTTCTGTCTCTTCTACAGGTTCTGCAGTCTCAGTGTCCACCACATCACCCTCAGCTTTCTCCGGTTCCGGAGTCGGGCATACAGAGCCACAATATGGACAAAAGGAGACACTTCTGTCTACAGATTTTCCACATGCCGGACAGATTTTCCGTCCCTTCATCTCCGCTGCTGCATCCTTATATCCGTCAATAATATCCAGATGCTGCTCAATCTCTTCGCAGAACCCTTTAAGAGCTTCTTCTACTTCTGCACCTTCTTTGTACTTTTCAAAGATCACATTTCCAATGTCTGCTTTCAGTTTCTGTACCATCTGCTCTTCACTGGAAATCTTGCTTCTGATCTTCTGCGCCTCATAAAGCTGACCGGCTTTTTTTCCAAGATCCTTGGTTGTCCTTGTAATTGTGTCACTTAACTCGTCAAAAAAATCGCGTGCCATAATACCATCTCCTTTACATATAAAAAGTGTTGTAACTATTCAGTACTTTTACGGCTAAAAGCTGTCTCCTGAACAGCTGCAAAGTGATGAAACACCTGTTTCCCTGTCTACTGAGCCATCCCGATCAGGGGAATTTCCTGTCCGCGAAGCAGGATTCTCGGACCGTCTGTACCTTCAATATATTCTCTGGTAATGATCACCTGTCCAATACTGTCATCTTTCGGAATCTCATACATGATATCCAGCATATATTCCTCCAGAATGGCGCGAAGACCTCTGGCTCCAGTATGCTTCTCCAGTGCCTTGGCCGCAATCGCGTGAAGCGCATCCTCCTCATAATCCAGCTTCACCTCATCCAGGGCAAGGAGCTTCTGATACTGTTTCAAAATTGCATTCTTCGGTTCCTTCAGGATCTGCACTAACATATCCTCATTCAGTCCGTCCAGTGTATATATAATCGGCAGACGTCCGATAAATTCCGGAATCATGCCAAATGCACGGATATCATCTACTGTTACCTTCTCCAGAATATGTGGATCATTGTCATATTTGTCCTTCAGGTCTGCGTAAAAGCCGATAGATGCCTGCTTATTCAGTCTCTCCTTGATAATATTCTCCAGATCCGGGAATGCCCCTCCACAGATAAACAGAATATTTCTGGTATTTACCGTTACCATAGGAACCATGGCATTTTTGCTGTTGGCTCCGACCGGCACCTCTACCTCGCTTCCCTCCAGAAGCTTCAAAAGTCCCTGCTGAACCGCTTCACCGCTTACATCACGCTGATTGGTGTTCTTTTTCTTGGCCAGCTTGTCAATCTCATCAATAAAGACAATTCCATGCTCTGCTTTCTCCACATCATTATCTGCTGCAGCAAGAAGCTTGGAGATCACACTCTCAATATCGTCACCAATATAGCCTGCCTCTGTAAGAGAAGTAGCATCTGCAATAGCCAGCGGCACGTCCAGAAGTCTGGCAAGAGTTTTTACCAGGTAGGTCTTTCCGCATCCGGTAGGTCCGATCATCAGCATATTGGACTTCTCTATCTCAATCTCATCCATAGTGTCTGTAGCCACACGCTTATAATGATTATAGACAGCAACAGACATTACTTTCTTGGCTCTCTCCTGACCAATTACATATTCGTCAAGGCTTGCCTTGATCTTATGTGGTGCCGGGATCTTCTTAAGATCAATCTCTGGCCTGGCATCTTCTTTTTTCTTCTTTACTTTCTTCGGACGAGGAATTGCATCCTGAATACTGCCAAGATTGATCATACTCACATTAGGCATATTAAGAAGATCGTTCAGATTCAGTCCGTTATTCATCTGCTGGGTCATGGTGTCAAAGCTTTTCTGCATACAATCATTACAGATATGTATATTGTTAGGAAGCTCGATCATTTTGCCTGCCTGGCTCTCCGGACGATGACAGAGAAAACAGAATTTCTCATAATCGCTGTCATCTTCGTGATCATCGTTCTTCTCTGTTATATCGCCATCGATGATTTCGTCTTTTTCATCGTCAAAATGTTCAGTCATATAATTATTTCCTTTCCTGCTGCTGTTATCAGGCTAACCAGCAGTCTTTCCTATCTTATGTAAAAATCATTTTTGTTTTCTTATTGTACCATACTTTTCTCTGATTTAGAAATTAACTTTTTATAAAATGTGAAAAGGGGAGCCTTATCAGCTCCCCTTGCATATTACTGATTACCATCCGGTCTTGCACTCAATGTAACAGTTACTGTCGATTCCTCATACTCTCCGTTATTTAACCGTGCCACCTCAATTTCGATTTCTTCACCAGCTGAATAATACTGAAGCTTATCGTTGATATCAGCCTTACTTGAAACCTTCTGGCCATCCAGCTTGGTAATAATATCACTTTTCTGGATTCCGGCATTATCTGCTGCCTCTCCCGGATACACATCCATAACAAATGCACCAGATGGCATATTATACATCTGGATCGCTTCTCTGGAAAGATCGGCGAATTTAACTCCCAGATAGCCAATCTGTGACTCATCTGAAACTTTATCCCTTGTCTTACGATTCATAAGTTCTTCCAGAATGGGCTGTGCCTTGGAAATCGGAATGGCATATCCCTCTATACTGCTTGATGCAATTTTGGCACAGTTAATTCCAATCAATTCTCCCTGCATATTTAAAAGGGCACCACCACTGTTGCCAGGATTGATTGCTGCATCTGTTTGGATCAGCTCCTCATAAGTATTGGAATCGGACTGAACAGTGCGATCCAGGGCACTTACCCAGCCAGATGTTACAGTCTGACCATAACCAAGTGCATTACCAATGGCAACCACCTGCTCACCAACAGCAAGATCATCCGAATTGCCAAGCTGGGCAATTTTAATCTGGCTCATGGTTTCTTCCGGAATGTCACTTTTTTCAACTGCAATCACCGCAAGGTCTGTATCCTCGTCAGTTCCTTTTATCTTTGCGGAAACTGCACCATCAATATTCAAGTCTCCATTTCCATTTACATAATTCTCAGTTTCCTGTTCTGCACTTACCACATCACTTCCGATAAAGCAGACACTCAGTGTAGTAGCGCCCTCCACTACATGATTGTTGGTAGCAATGAGAAGTTCGTCATCATTCTCTCCGACAATAATACCAGAACCGCTTCCTGTGCTGGGATATTCCATTCCATAGCCGAAAAAGCTGCGAATTTCCTGCATACTTACTGAAGTGATTGCCACGACTGAGGGCATTGCAGCCTGGGCAACCCCTGCAACGGGACCTTTTTCATTTGCTACGATTTCTGCATTGATGCCTTCGCCTGCATCTGTGCTTTCTTCTGCCGTGGTACTGGCAGATGCTGAAGAAGTAAGTGTCTCTGCAGACCCTACTGCAGTCTGAGTTTCTTTCTTAAAATATTTATCCGACACCATATTCACTGCCTGAAATACCAGACCTGCCACCAGACCAAAAATCACAGCCAGCGTAATAGTATTTCCTGCTTTCCTTCCAAAACCGGAAGATGCTGCCTTATCATTATGAAGTCTGTGATGTCTTCCTTTCTTTTTTTCCTCAGGCTTCTTCTCCTGTTCATCAACCTGATAATGCGCATATCTGGGTTCCGAAGATTGGGACTCAAAACCGCTGTCTTTGGATGAATTTCCGGAAGTATCTGAATTGTTGCTGGAAGCGTAATAATTTCCATTGTCTGTGCTTCCTGCACCATCTGAATTTCTGCTGCTGGTATATTTGTAATGATAAGTTACATTTTCATTCAATTCATCTTCGGGGGCCGCTGTCTGATCCGATGCAGCCGATCCGGATTCATCTGTATTCTCTGGCTGTTGGGAGCTGCCATCCGTTTTCTCTGGCTCCTGTCCCCAATTCCATTCATCACTCATTTTCTGCTCCCTTCTATGTTCATAAACAGTGCTGCTGTTCACGTTGGAATTTGCAGCATTCTGTAACATTTTCTTTTATTTATGATACAAGTTTAGCAAGCAATTGTGTTGAAAATGTGATAGATTCATTAAGAAAAGGTGACACGAAAAAAAGTGTCACCTTTCATAGCCACAGTCCCTGTTCACGAAGTGCATAACTGTAAAAACACTGAACAGTTACTCGTTTTTCCAATATTCACGGTTCATAGTACAAAACAGAATCACCTTTTTCGGCAGCTTTTTATATCTTTTCCCAAGAAAATATCCCATATATTTGAAGCCACTTTGCCCTGCCAGCTTTGGAACCAGCCATATATGCCCTGTTTTTATAAGATAAGCCAGGCTCTTTTTCACAAGGCGAAGTCCCTCTCCCTCTGATGGTACTCCCTCAAAAATCTCCGGATGATCTGCCTGGGAAACACCCAGATCAAAATTCCGGTGAAACTGCTGTCTGCATGAATAATTGTGTGAATGGATCACACAGGCATCTGCGGCATAGGCAATTCCATATCCCCGCTTTGCCATAGTTCCTGCATAGATCATGTCTTCATTAAAAATAGCTTTTTTTACAAAACCGCCAATTTCCTCATAAATACTTTTCTTATAAGCTGCACACACATTGGAGCAAAAATAAGTTTTTATTCCATATGTGCCAGTATCTTTTTCCCATTTTATAGAAGAAGTTTCCGGATAATTAAATCTTCTGGTGTATTTTTCCAGATAAGCACAGTCCTCCCGCGCCAGCTGTCTTGCGTAGGCCGCTCCAACTTTGGAATTTGCCTGCAGTGGACGGATCAGATTTCCTATCAGATTTCTGTCTGCCGGAACTGCATCCTGAGTCATAAATACCATAATATCTGAATCAGACAGTCTTGCTCCCCGGCATCTGGTTCCACCGTGGTCAAAATCCGCCTTTTTTAAATGTACCACGTTCACTTTTGGAAATTTTTTCTCCCAGGCCGTGTTCCAGAATTTCTCTTCTGTATTCATAACAAGAATTTTTTCCACTGGATAATTCTGTGTGGAAAGAGAATCCAACAACTTCTCAAATTCTTTTCCCGGACGGTATGCAGGAATAATTACGTCAACTGTTTCCATAGTATCTCTCCTCTTTCAGGCTCTGCACAAATAAATATACTTTCGCAATATGGTAACACTGCTGGCAGAGCGCACATCCTTTTCGCGAAAAAGGGACCACTTCCTTTCGGATGGTCCCTTTAAATTTTCAATCATGGAATATTTATCTACTGATCAATATCCGCTTCCATCTTCGAAACCGCCATCGCCGGAGCTGTCTCCACTATAATCTCCGCCGCTGTAGTCTCCTCCATTATCGTAACTGCTGCCAGAATCACTTCCACTGTCATAACTGCCATCGCTATAATCGCCGCTATCGTCTCCACTATAATCGTTTCCGCTGTCATAGCTATTGTCGTAGCTGTTATCATAGCTGTTGTCGTAGCTGTTGTCGTAATCGCTTCCACCATAATCATTGTAATCATAGTTTCCGCTTCCGTCACCCTGCCATACAATATCAGAAGAATTTCCTGCTTCATTACTTGCAATCGGAGACTGGTCAACCAAGGTATCTGCACCGCCTACAAGCTCAATGATCCGGGCATTCGCCTCCACAATGTTCTGTGACGGCTGGTAATTCTCGTCAGCACCATACAGAAACTTATGAAGTTCCTTTACATTATCCTCCAGCGTGTCTGCAACAACCATGCTGGCCTTCTTCACATCCGCAAATTTGTACTTGGCTGGGAAACCGGTAGTATCTGCAATGTTATACCCCATCAGCGTCGGAATCAGGTTCAGAATCTCAGTCTTCGTGATGGATGTGGAAATCATAGGAAATACCTCGTCCATAATATTGAAAATGGTGGTAATTCCTGCTGCCTTTGCTTTGTCAACCATCATTCCGATCACACGGCGCTGACGCTCAGTACGTCCCATATCCATGCTTGCAGTGTAACGGATACGACAGTAAGAAACTGACTGTACACCATTCAGATGGTATGTTCCAAGGATTTCCTCCTCGTTCTCCGGCTTGGGATCCGGCAGTTCTACTGGCGTGTAGCTTTTGCCGGTCTCCTGGGAAGTTTCTATACAATAGTCATTCATAAACACCATTTCCGCATAGGAAAGAGGAATATCAAGACCGCCAAGTGCATCTATTGCAGCTACCATTGCATTAAAATTAACAGTTACGTAATCCGTAATTTTCAGGTCAAGCATGGTATTCAGCATGGAAATGGCCTGTTCCGGACCACCATATGCGTAAGCAGCATTTGCCTTGGTATAAGTATCATTTCCAATATCCAGAAGAGTATCACGATATACGGAAGCAAGTTTCACCTCTTTGGTATCATTATTAATACTTGCAATGATAATGGTATCACTGTTCTGTGCATCAAGCGCAGCATTCTTGGAGCGCTGGTCGATTCCGAAAAGTGCATAAGTTGTATAGCCAGACATCTGTGGTGCTGTCACATTCGTAACAATCTTGCTCTCATCCAGCTGAGGTGTCTCAATCTTGTTCAATCTGGAATCAATCTGTCCATATACATACAATCCGCCAATAAACAGCAAAAGACAGATAATTTCCACAATAAACAAAGCAGTCCTCTTTTTTCTACCAGGTCTTGCCATTTTTCTTTCCTTTCTCAATACGCATTCTTATTAATGAATCCTTTAAAGATCGTCATAAACATTATCTTGATATCAAGCCCTACAGTCCAGTTCTCGATATAGTAAAGATCACACTCAATCCTCTTGCGGATGGAAGTGTCACCTCTGTATCCGTTTACCTGTGCCCATCCGGTCAGCCCGGGTCTTACCTGGTGCTTCACCATATATCTCGGAATCTCTTCACGGAACTTTTCCACAAAAAATGGTCTCTCAGGTCTTGGCCCTACCAGACTCATATCTCCCTTAAAAATATTAAAAAGCTGGGGAAGTTCATCAAGGCTGGTTCTTCGCATAAATCTGCCGATTGCTGTAACCCTGGGATCATTTTTTACTGTCCATGCTTTCTTCTCCTCTGCCTCCGGCTGAATCTCCATAGAACGGAATTTATACATCCAGAAAGTCTGATTATGGAGACCCACACGTTCCTGACGGTAGATCAGCGGTCCAGGAGAAGTGAGCTTTATCAGCGCACATAGTACCAGCATGATCGGCGACGCCACAATGATTCCAATAATGGAGCCACAAATATCCATTATTCTTTTTATCATGGCATTAAAAGTATTACTAAGAGGAACATACCGGATATTGATCACCGGAAGTCCCAGAATATCCTCTGTATATGGTTTCGTAGGAATAATCTTATTATAATCCGGAATAAATTTTGTATGCACTCCTGATTTCTCACAAAGCGCTACAATCTCCTCCAGTCGGTAATATTCACTTAATCCCAGTGTAATCGCAATCTCGTCAAGCCTGTTCTCCGGCAGGATCACGTTTAGATTGGCAATTCTTCCGATCACCTTGACGCCTTTATACATGGTACCTGCAGTAATATTGTCATCCAGAATGCCTCTTACCACATATCCCCACTGAGGGTTCTGCTGAATGCGGTCAATATACTCTTCTGCTGCCCGGCTGTACCCAACCAGCACTACCTGTTTCTGGTTCAGTCCTTTCTTTCGCATTTTGCGCAGGCTGTAGAAAATGAACATTCTTGCTCCCCAGCTTGCCACAATGCAGATTCCATAAAACATATACAGTACAGAACGGGAAATATCGCCTTCTTCAATGGTATACAAAATAAATGTAGTGATCAGAATACCAAGAGAATTGGCTTTTACAATATTAGACAGCACAAGACGTCTTCCCTGCATCCGCATTGGTTCATACAGTGAAAACGCATGATACAGCAGAATATATGCCGGCAGGATAAATACCAGTGCAGACATATACTGCTGGAAGCTTCTGGCCCGGACAGCATTTGCTGCAAAAGGTCCGATAAATCTCAGCGCCCAGGCAAACATATAAGATAACGTAATTACACAGGCATCTATAACGACATGGAGCCGACTGAAGTTCTTCTGATTATCTTTAATCAATCTCTGCCACCTCTGCCCTTCTTCGCATGTTGCTGGGTCTGTCACTCACAGCAACCTTCACAAACCTGTTCCTGCTGCGCGTTTCATCCACATCTCACGCTTTAAGCACTATCTGGTCTGTGACTTTCTCTATCTTATAATAGATAAAACAGAATTGCAATAAATTCTTCATACATTAACACGAAAAATAGTTACGAAATAATAACGAATCACTTCTGCACAAACTTTTTATACCATAAATCTGTAAATTATATTCCACCACAGTTCCAGCTGGATTCTGGCGTATCTTCCAAGATTTCTCATGTGGAACTTCACTTTTTTATTTCTATGACTGATCTGGAACCCATTTTTGATTCCTGCCACATACTCCCTGCCCATTCCCTTCTGGGAAAAAAACAGGATCTTCATGCCAAAGCCCGGCACCAGAAAAGGTAGATTCAAAATAATCTGAAGAACCGGCATATTTTTGTAGATCAGATAAATATTATTTCTTGAAGAATATCTGGTCTTAAACTGATTGTATCTGGATCCGCTTGTTCCGCTGCCTACATGATAGACCAGTGCAGCTGGCACATACCAGTTCTCATATCCAAAGATCCTGGCACGATAGCCCACATCAATATCTTCCAGATATGCAAAATGCTCTTCATCAAAATATCCGATTTTCTCAAAAACCTTCTTACGGTAAATAGCTGCGCCAGCGCATGAAGCAAATATCCGCCCTTCCTTCTCAAAGGAATGAATATCCTTTCCTTTGCCCCGGGCATATGCCCAGCCAAGAGCAGAATAATAATTTCCTGCATCATCCAGTTTATTCCGGTCATGATAACAGATCATCCTTGCACTGCAGGAGAAGGCCTTCTTATGACGCTTTATAGCTGCCAGCATTTCCCCCACAAAATTCTTATCTACTTCTGTATCGTTATTCAAAAGGAGCACATAAGGTGTCCGTGATGCATAAATCCCCTCATTTACAGCTCTTGAAAAGCCGAAATTATCTGGCAGCTCCACAATGTGTACCCAGGGAAAGTTCCCCATTACAAAGGCAACGCTTCCATCTGAGGATCCATTGTCCACCAGAATGGTCTCAAAATTCTGAAACGCCTGCTGCTCCAGGCTTGAAAGCACACCCTCCAGATATGCCATCCCATTATAATTGGGAATAATGACTGATACTTCCTGCATAATGTCTTCTTAGTCTTCCTCCTTTTTGCCGGTCATGCCCGGAAGTGGTCTTAAAGAATAATTCCACTTGGTCAGGGAAAGATTCTTATTATAATTGGGATCACCGTTCTTCAGAATATCGATCCAGTTACATCTCATATATTCGATTTCCCGCTGGAAACGTCTGACTTTCACCTCATTGTTCTCTGCTCCGCGGGTCTTGGATTCCATATGGTAAAGCCTTGCATAAGGATCATAAACCACCAGATAACCTGCTTTCGTAGTCTTCAGGCACAGATCCACATCGTTAAAGGCGACTGCAAGTTCTTCTGTGAAGCCGCCCACTTTGTCAAAAGCACTGCGCTTCATCATCATACAGGCTGCAGTTACAGCGCTCATATCCTGTAAAACAGACGCCTTGTGGAGATATCCGGTACGATCCGCAGGCATATCCACAAACATATGACCTGCAATTCCACCAATTCCGATCACACAGCCTGCGTGCTGGATGGTATTGTCCGGATAGATCAGTTTCACACCTACCGCTCCCACTTCTCTTCGCTGACACACCCCCAGCATTTCTCCCATCCAGTCCTCTGTAATGACCGTTACATCATTATTCAGAAAAAGGAGATATTCACCTCTGGCATTTTTAACCCCAAAGTTGTTGATCGCGGAATAGTTGAATTCCTTTTTCCAGCAGATCAGATGGATCCTGGGATCCTCTGAAATCTTCCTGTAATAATCAAAAATCTCATCTGTAGTGCTGTTATTCTCCACGATAATGATCTCATAATTGTCGTAGAGTGTGTTCTTCTTAATAGATTCCAGGCATTTCTCCAGAGTTTCCTTCTCGTCTTTATTGGGAATGATAATGGAAACAAGCGGATGTCCCTGTACCGGGTATTTCACTCTGTAAAATCCAAGATCCGGAGTATGGCTTACAGTGCCTTTTACTCCAGTCCTCTCAAGATGTGCCTCGATAGCACGTTTGCCTGCTTCAAAAGCGTACATCTTACTTGCAGGATTATCAGCAGTAGATGCCTTGTGGGTACGCCAATGGTACAAAATCTCCGGTACATGCACCACTTCCCTGGCTTTTTCCACACAACGGAAAATAAAATCATAGTCCTGTGCTCCGTCAAATTCCCTGCGGAATCCGCCCACTTCTTCTACAAGCTGCCGCCGCACAACAAAAAAGTGACAGATATAGTTATTGGAACGAAGCAGATCAATATTAAAATCTGGCTTCAGGTGCGGCTGAAAATGCTCATCCAGTTCAGCAGTCACCTTATCCTCATCTGTGTATACTGCATCCCCGTGCTCATGCTGGTTCAGTGCATTCACAACCTCGTAAAGAGCATTTGGCGCAAGAAGATCATCATGATCCAGAAGCCCCACCAATTCTCCCTTTGCCATGGCAAATGCAGCATTGGTGTTCTCTGCAATCCCTTTATTCTCAGTGAGTTCCTGCCAGCGTACTCTCCTGTCCCTGCTGCTGTATTCTTCCAGCACTTTTCTCATGGACTGATCTTCCGGACTTCCATTGGCAATGCAAAGCTCCCAGTCCTCATAGGTCTGTGCTTCCAGTGAATCGATCATCTGCCGCAAAAATAATTCCGGAGTACGATAAGCCGGAACTACCACGCTGATAAGAGGTGCGTAAGCAAATTTTTTCTTTCTTTGTTTGTCAAGGACCGTCTGGTCCGGCACATATGCCGCGTACCAGGGACCATAAGGGATCTCCTCCGGCTCAAAGCGCTCGTGCAGCCGTATCCAGAACTCCCTTGGACCATAATGCTTCAGATACAAAAGTCCCTTCTGGATCATGTAAGGAGATAATTTTTTGAAGAAACGAGACCACTGGATCCGTCCCTCTGATCCGTTTTTATCGCTCATATTAAAATCCTTTGCTTTTATAATGACCCTATTTTAACATTGAAGAAACAATTTTGCAAGGAAGCTGTAAAAGAAAGGTTGAATTGAACCACATTTTAGGATATGATTATATTTGTATTATATTTTTCTATTTTACAGGAAAAATATACTATATGTTATACTTGCAGCAGAATTGTATCTGCACTGTCAGAAAGAGTGTTACCATGTTGTTCACAGACAGCACTGCAGATACCCTTATTTTAATACAGGAGTTCATTATACTATGAAAAAGCGAAAGATAACCTCAGTTTTTCTGGCTCTTGGTCTTTTTGCATCTCTTCTTTTCCAGGTTCCCATATCTGCAGAAGAGGCAGACCAGAGTGCAGCAGTTGAAGCATCAGGTACCATATCTACCAATTCCATTTCCGGATGGCCACAGGCTTCCGATATTTCTTCTGAAGCGGCTGTAGTCATGGAGAATACCACCAATACCATTCTCTATTCCAAGAATGCAGACGAAGTACTTTTCCCTGGAAGTACAGTCAAGATCATGACCTGTCTTCTGGCTCTTGAGAATACACAGCTCACAGATGAGGTTACCATGACCGCCACCGGAGTTTCCGGTGTCACAGACGGTGGTGCCAGTATTTCCTCACAGGTTGACGAGGTCTTCACTGTAGAGCAGTGCCTGTATGCCATTATGGTTGCCTCTGCCAATGATATTGCACTGCAGATTGCAGAGCATGTAGGCGGTTCTGTAGACGGCTTTGTCCAGCAGATGAATACCCGGGCACAGGAGCTTGGATGTACCAATACCGTATTCACGAATCCCACCGGACTTCCGGATGACAACCAGCACACTACAGCCCACGACATGGCGCTGATCATGCAGGCCGCCATCCAGAATGAGTCTTTCAGAACCATCGCAGCAGCCACCAGCTACACGATCCCTGCCACCAATAAAGCGGCAGCCCGTAACCTGACCAGCAAATTCACCATGACAGATACTGGCAGCACCGGATTTTATGAAGGATGTATCGGCGGTAAGGAAGGTTATACGGAAGCCTCCGGAAGTACACTGGTATGTGCAGCCCAGCGAAATGGCATGACTCTGATCAGCGTAGTCCTGAAAGGTGCTTCCGGTCAGACAGCTCCTGATGCAGCCTCTATTCTCAATTATGGATTCGATCAGTTTGTAACTTTATCCCTTGGAGACAGCGATTTCAGCATTATCTCCGGCGGTGATGTAGTAGTTCCAGCCGGCACCGGTGCCGATAGCCTTACCACAGAAGATTCCCAGAACGGCGACCAGATTGACCGCACCTACCTTTTTAACGGCACTTCTGTGGGATCTGCAGTCCTTGAAGTTGTTCAGTCTGATGATACTGCCTCCGTCCAGGAAGGTCAGCAGCACATGCAGGCGGCCAAGGACTACTCCGATAATCACACTGAAATTCCGTATTTTGTAATTGCCGGTGTATTCTTACTTCTTCTGATTCTTTTGATCTGGAGGATCGTGAAAATTGTAAAATCCTAATAAAAAACCCAGTCGGGACAGGGTATCTTCCTCTCCCGACTGGGTTTTTATGTTAGTTCTGCATCAAACTATTTCATCCTTCTTCTCATACGCCATCCTGAATGCACAATCTCCTCTCACAATACTCAGATTCGGATTGTAATACGGATCACCCTTTTTCAGAAAATCTCTGTAACGTTCCCGGAAATGATCCACCTCTTTCTGAAGACGCGCCTTCTTCTCCGGCGTATTCTCCAGTCCGCGTGACTTAGATTCATAATGGTACAGGCAGGCCTCTGGAGTAAATACAACCAATTTACCAAGTGCCCTTGCCCTAAGACAGAAGTCAATATCATTCAGTCCCACTGCAAAGCTTTCATCCAGCCCATGAAGTTCCTCAAAAACGCTTCGCTTCACCATCAGACAGGCGCCTGTTACTGCGCTCTCATCCTGTGTAGTTGCCAGTCTCCACAAATATCCTGTGGCATATCTGTCATATCCGGTAAGAATATGTCCTGCAAAACCTGCGATTCCTACCACGACACCAGCATGCTGAACCGTATTATCCGGGTAAAGGAGCTTGGCTCCTACAATGCCCACATCCTCTCTCTGGCAATAGCCCATCATGTTCTCCAGCCACTCTGGAGTAATAACCTCTGTATCATTATTCAACAGAAGTAAATAATCTCCATCCGCATATTTTGCACCAAAATTGTTGATTGCTGAATAGTTGAAGGGACCATCCCATGTAACCACTTTTGCCTGAGGATACCGCTTCTCAAGTTCCTCATAATAGTGGAAGGTCTCTTCCTTCTCACTGTTATTCTCAATTACTATAATCTGGATATTTTTCCAGGTGCTCCTCTCCAGAATGGAAGTCACACATTTATTCAGATCCTCTGTATGATCCTTATTCGGAATCAGAATTGATACCTTCGGGTCACCCTCTATAACAAAATGGGTTCTGAAAACGACCGGGCATCCAGTGTATTCCACCTCTGCTTTAATTCCCATGCGCTCATAATGCCCTGCAAGAGCCTTTTCTCCTGCGATCACTGCATATGGCTTGTCATCCGGATTGCCCGCTGTGGAACCCTCATGGCTTCTCCAGTGATACAGAATTTTGGGAATATGGCGGATCTTCTCACTGTCTGTATGCTCCGTGCAGCGAAGCAGAAAATCAAAGTCCTGGGAACCGTCATATTCTGGCCGCAAAAGTCCTGTTCGGTCGAGAAGTGTTCTCTTTACAACCACCAGATGGCAGATATAATTTACGCAGCACAGATAATCAGGGTTAAAATCCGGCTTAAAATGAGGGAAAAGCCGATTTCCTCTTATATCAATAATATCCTCATCAGAATAAATAAGATCCGCCTCCGGATGCTGTGAGATTTCCTTTGCCATCTGATAAAAAGCTTCCTCTGCCAGGGTATCATCATGATCTGCAAATGCAATATAATTTCCAGTGGCAATTCCAATAGCAGCATTTGTATTGTCTGAAATCTGCAGCTGTTTCTCATTGAAAACAACTTTGATCCTTGGATCCTTTTTCTGATACTCTTCCAGAATACTGCGGATCGGAGAATCTGCTCCACTTCCATCTGAAAGGCAAAGTTCCCAGTTGCTGTATGTCTGCGCCAGCACAGAATCCACAAGAGCCTTCAAAAGGTACTTATCCGTCTTATAGAGAGGAACCACAAGGCTAAACTTAATGTTCTCCCGAAAAACAGTCTTTCTCTGCTGATTCAGTTCTTTCTTAGTAACCCTGTTCTCCTTCAGCCAGGTCTGGTAAAGACCGTCTCCCTTGCTCAATGCTTCCAGCTTGATCAGAGATTTACGAATTACAGTATGAATACCATTGGAACGATAATTCTCCATTGCCTTTTTCGAATAAAGGCTGGCTTTTGCCTTAAAGCGTTCGCCCTTTGAAATACCAATCTGGTAGACTGCCTTTTTTCCGTTCTCATCCTTTGCAACAAGATAAGCCTTCTTTCCAGATACATTTTCTGCCTGGATATGGAATCCGCAATCCTTATTCACTTCGCATTCCCGAAACATTTCAGCCACGTCCATTCGGGTATTCCGCTTCAGGGTTATTTTCACAGGCTTTTTATTTTCATCATATACCTGCAGGGAAACCGGTGTAGTTCCTACCGCCCAGCCGGCAAGGATAACCTTCTTCTGCTCTCTGACTATAGATTCCCCATCAACAAAAAGCTGAGGTTTTCCCTGTTTTCTCATAAGATCCGGGGTTTTCATCTTATACCAGAGGAAACGCTCCTTTCCGTTAACAGCGTATACCTCAAGTTTTTTGTAATTCTGCAGATTTTCAGGCAGGGTAACCAGTACCTCCACCCATTTGCCTCCTGGATTTTTCGTCTCCACAGCCCTCATAAATCCGGTCATCACAGTAATCAGGTTTGCCTCAGAAGGAAGGCGGATACCATCCAGATAACACTCTATATCTGCTTCCTTTGAAACCCTTCCTGTGATCATATATTTGCAATTATCATTCAAAAGAAACCGTTCTTTTTCAACCAGCATTACCTTTTGATTCATTCTACTTTCCTTTCTTTGCAGAAGATTCCCGACCATTTTTCAAACGGCCCACTGCTTCTCTCGCCCGCTCTCCAAGCACTCCTTTAAGACTGTGGCTTCTCACCTCAAGGGAACAGATCTCATTCAGCATATCTTCCTTTGCCTCATCAATCTCCAGATTCAGTGTAAGATTCTTAGCACCTTCCGGAACCTCTATATCTACAATACAGGGATCAAACCGCGAAAGGAAAGCCCAGCTGCCGCAGATTGTTCCTTCGGGTGTCAGAACCCCGTCCAGGGAAGCTGGCATCCTGTCAAAACGGATTGCTGCAAGATGTACCGTACACGGATGATCACCTGGATCAATTCTAATAAACCTGCAGCTTTTCGGCAGATTCAAGGTGCATTTTACCTTTCCGGCCATAATAGGTCTTTTTACAGAACTTGCTTCGGAATACATACCTCTTTGTTCTGCGAAATATACCTGCAGCGGTCCTAGATTACTCAGGGACAAATATTCCACCCCTGGAGTCATTGTGGCATACATCTCCCTCATAGGAACATGCATGCCTGTAATATATACCTGAAAACCGCTTTCCATTCTGGAAAAACTGGTTCTCATCACTTCTGAAATACCAAATTTCTCATAAAATCCGGCTGCATTCAGCACTTCACGCACTTTATGCGTCTGTATATAGTAATGGATGATCCGATACAGTACAAATTCACAGGGAACAGGAAACTCAAATGTCCATTCATAGTCCAGAAGCGTATATGGACTGGTCATTACAACATTGTCACAGATCATATCAATATTCGTAACATCTGTACATGTCAGTCCGCCAGGCATAGGCACATCACCGAAAACATTTTTGAATTCCTCAGTTATTGTGAACGGCTTTTTGCTGTGAAGCTTCTGTACGTTTTCCAGATATTCCGTAAAAATTTTCTCAGCTTTTTCCTTTTCTCCCTTTCCCAGCAGATCATCCAGATATTCTGCAAGATTCTCCTGTTCCAGATACTCAAAATAAGCACAGTCTTCGCCTATCTCGCACTTGTTGCTCAGAAACGGAACTTCCCCATACATCTGATCAAGCTTCTGATTCCATTTTTTCATGCGAAGAACATGTTCTTTTCCTTCCGGATACAGCCATTTTTTCTCCAGCCATCTTTTCCCATCTTCTTCCACAATGTCAGTGCGAATTGCGAAGGAACGGCTTCTTTCATTGGAATATTTACTGAAAATAATCTCTTTCATTTGTTTTCCTTCCTTTCCACAATCACCAGGAATGAATTGGAAAATTCCTGAAAAAGTCCTGCATCAGTGAGGGAATCGTATACTTTTCCCTCATTGAACAATTGTATTCTGTTACGGTCAAAATTGCAGAAATTATCCCGAAGCTCGCCTTTCTTCGGCAGACGCTTGTCTGAATAAATAGTCATCGGGAATTTATAATCCGGATATGGATAATAGAAAGTGGTCTTAAATTCACCAGCCTGGTCAATAATATCAGACAGTTCCTTTCTGGAAAAAGTCCGCACACTTCTGGTATCCGGATAGTTCTCCAGTCCTTCAAAATATTTTCCCACATGATCTTCGGTGCAGCCGGCCCAGTATTTCAGGCCAAGTCGGTTCTCAATCGCGATCACGATTCTGCCTCCCAGTGCCAGATGGCGGACAATGCGTCGGAGCATTTCCACATAAGGCTGTGCTGTCCCGATATAGCCCTGGGAATATTCAAACACACCGATCAGGGTAATGTAATCATATTTCTCAGTAAGGCTACTCTCCACATCCTGAAAATTTCCTACCATAATTTTCACATTATCACATTCGCGATTTCGATATGCATTGATGGTGCTGCGCATTTTTGACAAATCGATACAGGTGACACTTTTGGCTTTTCGCGCGAGAACCCCTGTGATCGGTCCACATCCGGACCCGATTTCCAAAACTTTCTGTTCTTTTGTGATAGGAAGCCACTCCAGAATATTCTGGCGAATATGTGAAAAATGATAAAGGACCGGCCAGCTGTTTCGCTCATAGATCAACTGGTTTAGTTCCTTCTCCTGATAATTTTTCGCAATTTCCAGAAGTTCTTCTTCCACAGGACCATCGCTGTACAGATCCTCGCCTGGGTAATACTCATAATCTAATGTTACGTTTCCGATTTTTTCCTGCATATTTTATTATTCCTCTATCCACACTTTGGAATTCATATCGTAGAATCCAACTGTATTTTTGGAAGAAACCACAGTTATGTTGCATGCATCATATAAACGATGGAATACGGTAAAATCTCCATTCCGATAACCGGTACATCCAAAGGAGAGAAGATATTCCCCGCCCTGCATATCCATTTTCTGCTCAAAAACCACTACACACTCATCCCCTGCGTCTGTGTGTTCCACATTCACACCTTCATACATAGTGTTGGTTCCTGTGATCTCAGTTCCCTGAATATTCTTGAATGTGAAAGCCATAATAGGCTGCTGAATGCTTTCATGAAAATGAATGCGCATTTTAATCTGAAATTTAGACCCCTTCTCGATCGTGTTGGTCTGAAGTCCCTTGGAATCCATTACAACGAAGTCTGTGATCTCAGCCTGTTTTTCCCCATACTCCAATGTGTTCGGGTTCACAAGGAATCCCTGTTTCCAGTCTTCTTTCTTTGTCTCTGAGCCTTCTGCCTGTTTCACCGGATCCTGATGTACCAAAAGCTGCTTATACATGTCTACCATAGCTTTAGGCGTACCCTCGTCCAGCATGACACCCTGATTCAAAAGAATAACACGATCGCAGTATTTGGAAATGCTTCCCAGGTCGTGACTTACAAACAAAATAGTTTTGCCCTGTTTCTTAAATTCCTCAAACTTATGATAGCATTTCGCCTGAAAAAATACATCACCTACAGAAAGTGCTTCATCCACTACCAGGATCTCCGGATCTATGTTGATAGCCACAGCAAAGGCCAGGCGTACAAACATACCACTGGAGTAGGTCTTTACCGGCTGATGGATAAAGTCACCAATATCTGCAAAACTGAGGATTTCATCCAGCCTTGCGTTGATTTCTTCTTCGGAAAAGCCTAACATGGTACCATTCAGGAAAATATTTTCCATACCAGAATATTCCGGATTAAATCCGGCTCCCAGTTCCAGAAGAGCCGAAATTCTTCCATTTACGGTTACGGTTCCGGCTGTAGGAGCCAGTACACCGGTAATAATTTTCAGAATAGTGGATTTTCCGGAGCCGTTTGTTCCAATAATACCAACGCATTCTCCTTCTCCAATATCAAAACTAACATCCTTAAGTGCATAATGCTCTTTATACAGCTTCTTACGACTAAGCCCCAGAGAATCCTTCAGGCGGTCCAGTGGTCTGTTATAGAGCTTATACATCTTGGACAAATTTCTTATTTCAATGGCGTTTTTACTTTCCACGTTGTTTCCTTTCTTTTCTATCCGCTTTGTAACTGCTCAGTTCCTCTACAGTTCTGTACTTCATCGAACATGCCTTCTTCGCTGAATACATTTCGATTCATAACTGCTTTTCTCCTATTTACAGAACATCTGCAAAATGAACCCGAAGCCGCTTAAAGATCCAGTTTCCAAACAGGAAGCAGCAAATGGCAAATATCCAGAAATATAATGTCCAGACTGGTCTTTCGAAGAACCAGCGCTTGATAATAAATGCGTCACGATATCCTGATACAATATAAAATACAGGATTCAGCTGAAGAATTTTGTATAGAAGGCTGTTGGCACCGATCATGCTCTCTGACACCCACATAATAGGAGTCAACCATACTCCAACCTGTAATCCGATACCAATAATCTGGTTCAGATCGCGGAAAAGGACTGCTATTGCACTGGTAGCATAGCAAAGTCCCAACACAAGAAAAAAGACGCATGCACTATAATACAATATCTGAAGGTAGTACCAGTCAGGAAATCTTCCGTTACATATATAAAGAATAATTGCCAGTAGTACAAAAAAGCCATGTACAAATAAAGCGGAAATTATTTTTACCACTGGAAGGACGCTAATGTTGAACACTACCTTTTTTACAAGGTAATTATATTCCAGAAGCGAATTGGTACCTCCGGAAAGCGCATCAGAAAAGAAAAACCAGGGCACAATACCAGCTACCAGATAAAGCACAAAAGGG
>ERZ773186.1357-NODE-1357-length-20517-cov-5.563630_pt1 | contig 20517 bp, 19 predicted proteins | sample MGYA00581000_ERZ773186 | MGnify/ENA primary metagenome ERZ773186 (study PRJEB29015, sample SAMEA2737752) | human gut metagenome | biome: human gut; feature: human-associated habitat; material: faeces | place: China | collected 2012 ...
CTCCGTTTTCTTCACTACTTTTTCAAAATCTGATGCCGGATGCTTACACAAAGGACATATAAAATCATCCGGTAATTCTTCGCCTACCTATTCATATCCACAGATTCCGCAACACCATATCGTCTGACCATCCTCCGTTTGTCCAACTGCCTCCTTTTCCGATTGTAGGATATGCTTCTTTTATAAATTCATACACTTCAGTTGCTGTAACATGCCTTTTCATCTTATATACGGCATTTCGTACGAGATCTTTCTGAATAGTATTTCTTCTATTTGTCATTCAATCTCCTTATTAGGATTTGTTCTTAATAAGGATTATATATCATTTCGATAGTTTTGTCAATAAATAGTAATGATTCTTGTTATTAATTTTCTTGCTTTAACTATAAAAATAGATATCGCTATTTCAAACGCTACCAATATTCCAATTTTAACAATATTGCTTCCTACAAGCATCGCTGCAGCTAGCGAATCTATTAAAATATGTGCAATTACGCAGGGTAACACACCTTTGGAATATTCTTTTATTGTTCCAAACATAAATGTATTTCCTAATATCATTAGATAGAATATTAGATAATTACTAGATCCAGCTGTAATCCAAGGTAATCTATAAATTGGAATGTGCCATAAAAACCACACGATTGATATTAAGAACATTTTTAATACATATGACTTTATATTAAACTTTGGTTGCAAATACCATCTCCAACCACATTCTTCTAATCCACCTTGCAGGATTGTCCATGGCATATATACCAATACTGAAATAATTGTTCCGCCTGTCAACGATATATTTCCCATTATAAATGAAACACCATAATATACGCATACACTACCGATTGCCAAGATATATGAGTAGATAGACTCTCTCTGCAAAAACATATCTTTGAGCACTGCTTTCTGCCCATCTGATTTTGCAAAAGCAATCGCAACAAACATTGGCGTTAAGTTCATTAAAATAAACAAGACAGATGAACCAATTGAATTTCCTTCCGAAAACAAAATAAGTAATATCTGACCAATGACAAGAGTTACTGCAAGCGTTATTGCAGAATAGTATAATGATTTTTTCATCATAATCTCTCCATAAATTCACATTTGCACTTTTCTTTTATATCGCATAGACACAGTATATCATATCCACTGTGCCTATGCGATATCCTACTGCTTCTTTCTATTCCGGTGTATATGCCCAGTGCATCATTCGGTTTGTGATGGTATCTTCCCACTTAGGCTTTTCCCTTTCAGGTCTTCTTACATATAAAATGTGTAACCATAACATTAATAAGCACTAAAGAAAACATTACACCTACAGTACTAAGGATCGGCCAATGAAATGTAAAATATGACAATTTATTTTCCATATAAATCTTTACTCCAACCAAAGTGAGCATTCCTACAGTAAACAACAATCCTATCACACACATAAAATAATAACTGCCTTCTCCAAAAAGCATTAATTTCATTTGCTTATCGGTCATCCCAATACTTTTCATAATATCAAATTCTTTTCTCCGAGTGTACATCCCGGTAAATACAACATTACAATAATTAGTCAATCCCGCAATGAATAATATGATACTTACAGCACCTAAGAGAATTCGATTTCCTCTCATATATGTTTCTTTTTGCTGCATCAGATCTGATTTACAGATAACAAAAACTCCTGCTTCGCCGGTTCCCTCATCCATTGATACTTCTGTCATTTCGGATCGTTTCTTATTTTCCTCGGATATCAGCTCATTGATCTGTGTTTTCACATAAGGTTCTTTTTCCGGATCAGCAGTTAATTCCATTGTTAATATCTTTTTCTCAGTCGGTATCTTTTGAAAACCTTTCTCACTGATAAAATAATATAAGCTGCTTTCTCCATGCCAGGATTGATGTATTTCTGGAAAATTATCACTTTGCCTGTCTAAATAACCGCATAGAGTAAATGTTTCGGATTCCTTTTGAGGAAATTCGTCTTTCTGTTGTTTCTCTTCACTCTCTGAATTGATTAGTTCTTTTCTACGAATTGCATCTTCTTTTGAAAGCAACGTTTTAAAATATACCGGTTCGCCAATTGCTTTATCTGCAAGTTTTTGCTGTTCCGGAGTCAGCATATGATCATGTATGATCAGCACACCATTTCCTTCTTCCAAAGATTCCACATCAATATTAAGTTGATTATCCTGCACGTATTTCTTAAGCGACAAGATTTGATTTTCATTTAAAATCTGCACAGTGCCCCAGCTGAATCCTTCCACCATATTGTCATTTGTAAGATTCGAAAGTCCCTCGTCATAAGGACGAATTCCTTTCTTAGACATAAACGTATCTACATAGGCTCCTTCAATCAGATTGGAGTTCTCCCAATCAATACCATCTATCTTGTGTAGTTTTTTCTCTAACTCTTGAGAAATTGGTGAAAATTCATCATAATCATTGTCATACAACAGTTCCACACCGTCGCCCTGTGTCAGTAAAGGATCAACATCGATTTCTCTGGTTTTATATTCTTCCCCATATCCCAGGCTTTTCCCAAATTCGCTAAACTCTCCTGCCAGCAAAAAATCAGGGCGTTTCTCAAGAAGATGCTTATAATCGCATCCATTTGTAAGTACATTCATTAGAATAAAAGACAGGACTCCTAAAAAGATGGAAATACTTGTAATGATAAATCGTGCTTTATGACGTGTTATATTTCCCCATGCAATATAAAACATTTCTCCTGTCTCAGAGCGTTTCAACACAAGTTTTCCAGGATGTTTTATTTTTTTGTCACCCATATTTCCATCATAAGTGGCACTCTCGATACAAGACAGCTTCGTTATTTTTCTAATAACGCCTTCTGATGCCATCCACAAAATTCCATTTACAAATACAACAGAAAGAAAAAGAATCCATGGTCTGAAAAAGGAAAGTATCATATTTCCTCCCATTTCCTGATAAAAATGAAACCCTAATATTTCCGGTATCAATAAGACCAAAATCAATACAGAAATCAAACTCCCTAAGACAGAACCTTTTAACATGAGTAACCGCATTTGTTTCCGGTATATTTTTGTGATCTGTCTTTCTGTGGCTCCAATCGTGTGGAGTAATCCGAGATTTTGAATATCTTCACTCATGGATATCCAAAGAACATTACGCACAAGGAAATATATTCCACACAAAATACCTAGCGTTCCTAATATCACCATCTCATATCCACCTGCGAATTTAGAAACGGCAGTATATTGTGCTGTATCAGAAACGTATATCTTCTGATCTGCACTCTTCATTGGCAATGCCTGATATAATTTTTCTTCTGTTTTGCTTCTGCTTAAATGATTGCTCTGACTGAAAAGTAAAGTATAGGGACCCTTTTCCAGGTTTAACTCATTAATTTTGTCATGTGAAATATATCCGATTGCTAATTCATTTCCAGAGTCTGTATACCAGCCACACAATTCGAATTTTTCTTTTGAATGTTCGAACACACCTTTGTATACATCTAAGTTTATTTCCATTCCCTGTTCCGGTTCAGAGATACCAAGTTTTTTCAATGCCCGCTCAGATAATAGAATTTCATCCTTTTTCTGTGGGTAGCTTCCAATCACATTGGTATATGCCGATCTCAAAAAATCGTTCCAGCTTTCTGAGTCAGCCCAGACTATATCACATATCGTTTTTGCATTGTTCTCCGAAACTTCTGTAGCTTCACCTACAAAAATACTTTTTCCAACCCGTTTTATATAATCCAGTTGTTTTAATTTTGCATATTGTTCTTCTGTTCCATCTTCTATTCTGCCCGAAGAAGCAGTTCCATTTTCTCGGGTTAATCTTATTTCTTCTGCTTGTATTTTTCCACAGGAGATTCCGAAGACCATGGTTATAGCAACAATACCGATTACTACTGAGCAAAATAAAATCGTATTTCTTATCTTTTTTGTGCCTGCAAAATTTTTAGCCAGGAATCGGATTATGTCTTTATTGTTATTTGGAATGTTCTTATGAAACATAGTGATACCTCCTAACAATCGTTACAATCTCTTGTATAGATTTTTCCATCGGACATGCGTATTACTCTGTCTGCCATCTGCGCTACTTCCTCTTGATGCGTCACGATCAATGTCGTCTGATGAAATCTTGCGGCACAGGATTTTAGTAATCCTACGACTTCCATACTTGTAACAGAATCCAGATTTCCGGTCGGTTCATCCGCCAGGACAATAGCCGGTTTCGTTAATAATGCCCGTGCTATAGAAACTCGCTGTTGCTGCCCTCCGGACAGCGTTGATGGAAGGCGTTCTAATTTATCTTTTAGTCCTAGTATTTCAACAATCTCATTGAAAAAATCTACATCGATTTCCTTGCCATCCAGTCTCATTGGGAGGACAATATTTTCACGTATACTAAGAGAAGGTATCAAATTATATTGCTGAAATACAAATCCGATATTTCTTCTTCTGAATATCGTTCTTTCTTCCTTGTTAAGATCTTTTAAACTTGTATTTCTGATCCAGACACCTCCAAAATCCGAAGTATCAAGACCTCCTAAGATGTTCATAAGTGTTGTCTTTCCGCATCCTGACGTACCGACAACTGCTATAAATTCACCATCTTCCACAGTCAACGACACACCATCTAAAGCACGCACTTCATATGTATCGGATGTATAATATTTTTTTAGATTCATGGCTTTGATTATATCCATCTTTTCTGTAAACTCCTTTCGTAAATGCTACCTTTAACTCAGCCATAATCTATTATACATGGTACCTCTTACAAACTTCTTACAAGCTGCATATGAACTGTCTCGACCGGAAGATTTACCTCTATAAGCAGCCCTGGCTTCATTTGTTTTGCTTTCATCATCCCTTTTTGTAATAGAACAATCTCTCTGGAAAGATATAAACCAATTCCGCATCCTTCCTGCCCTCTTGCCTGCTCACCACGATAAAATCTTTGGAAAATTTTGTTTTCTTCTCCATCTCTTACCCCGATTCCATAATCTCTTACTTGAATTTTATAAAACATTTCTGTCTGTTTCATTGTGATATTGATCATGCTGTTGTTTTTACTATATTTGACTGCATTATCAAACACATTATAAAACGCCTCACACATCCAGTTTTTATCATGTTCGCAAATGATTTTCTCTGGCAATTCTACTTGAAAAAAGATACCTTTATCTTCTGCCTTTTTCTGTATTTGCCCCAACGCATTTAGAATCGTTTCAACAAGATTTTCTTTTTGAGTGTGAACTTGTATGATTCCCTGCTCTAATCGGGCAGTTTTTATAAAGCTCTCCACCAAAAAGCATAATTGTTCTTCACTTGTTCGCAAGTCTTTCATGTATTCTGCATTCAATACTTCTTGCGTTTCATTCAATGATTCTTGCAGCAATTCCGTATAATTTTTTATATTTGACAGCGGTGTCCGTAGTTGATGCGCAATCTCAGAAATCAATTTCTGTATCTCATATCGACTTTTTTCAGCCTCTTTTCTTCTTCCTTCTAACATTTCCTGTAAACGGATTAACTGATTGGTAGTTTTGGAATAAAGCGTTTCTTTCCCGATATCTGAACCATCTAATTCATTGCCGTTTATTAAGGATTCCGTCAATTTATATATTTTATTTATTTCCTTCGCTCTTAAATGATTTTCAACTAAATATACAGTACTTCCTCCGAGTATGAAACCAATCAAAAACACTGCAAAAATTACTACAGCCATGCTATTCTCCCATTCTATATCCCATTCCAAATACATTACTGATAACATTCGATGAATCATTCAATTTCTTTTTCAATCTGCTGATCATAACACTAATTGTGTTAGGATCAATGAATTCACTATCGATTCCCCATATATTTTCCATTATCATCTCTTTTGTAAGAACCTGATTCTGATTCATAATAAGATATTCTAAAAGCTGATACTCTTTGACTGTCAAAAATATTTCCGTCGCTCCGACGAAAACCTGTTTTTTATCAGAATACAAAATGACTTGTCCGCACATAAAAGTATTTTCATTTGACTTTCTCTTTAAAACAACTTCTATACGTTTTAGCAATACCTTTATTGAAAATGGTTTGACCACATAATCATCTGCTCCTGTATCAAACGCTTTTAACATATCTTTTTCATCATCTTTTGCAGTTAAAAAAATAGCTGGAATTTTTCCGTTTTTTTGGAGCTCTTGATATAGATCTATTCCATCTCCATCCGGCAATCCAATATCTACGATCAACAAATCTACAGAACTATCTATATTTTTGATTGCCTCTTTTCTTGAAGCGGCAAGAATCGTTGTATAACCTTGATTTTTCAAAGATGTATCTAATGCTTTTCTTAACAATTTATCATCTTCTATAATTCCTATTACCATACACACCTCCTGATTTTTCTAGAATGTAATACAAAAAGTCCATTACAATATATATAACACCTCTGTATATTGTAACGGACTTTTTCAAACCCAGACTTGGTGCAAGCACCATTTCCGATAAAAACCTCGAAAGTTTTTATTTTATGTGCATATATTCCCCAATTTCATTCACAAAATCAATATGTTTTCTACTAAATTTTTATCTACTATTTTATACTATTGGGTACAGGCTTGAATCTATTGTTTCATACTTATCACATAGCACCTCTAGTGCTTGAAAATCTAGTGCTGATTTCACATACCCAGCCGTTGTATCATTTGATACTTTTTGATTGTACATCACTTTGGCATTTGAAATAATTTTCTCACGATGTTTACGTATAAAAATCATTTCATTGTGAACGAGATCCTTATACGTACTATCTGATTCATTTTCCAAATCATATAATTCAAGTTCTGATGTAGGTACCGGAATCATATGGCTAATTCTGAGTGTGCCCTTTAATTCTTTTTCACCATCTTTATTTTTTACTACAATTCGTATAATTGGCACAATGCTTTTCTTAATGACCTTATTTGCTCCTGCAATCTGATAATCCGAATCTTTGGGCGATGACATCGGAACATAATAAAGATATTGTCCAATCTGCAAAACTACACCCAAATATTTCCTAGTATGTGTTCTAGAATTAATTTTGTTAGAATATACGTTTGGAAAATCCTTACGCAACCATTCCACATAATCATCCGAAACACTATATAATTTGAATTCTTCCATCCGTATCTCCTTTTATTTATTTCTCCTTATACGAAAACAAGGGAGCTAACGCTCCCTTTGAGTTTAAAATTCTCCACTTATATGGCAGGAGCTCTCCCGAGTTTAAAATCTTCCACTTATATGGCAGGAACTCTCCCGAGTTTAAAATCTTCCACTTATATGGCAGGAACTCTCCCGAAGATAGGCTCTCTATCTAAAAATAGTATATGACAAATTCATAAAAATAGCAACTCTTTTTATGTAATTGTTGCGTTGTTACTGCATTAAAGCTTCGATAAAAATATCCAAGATTAGTGAGCCACAAAGTGGGCCATTCTTCAAAAACTTACATGAATGCTCCTATAAATCCCTTATTTCAATCTCTCGTTTCCATCAAAACAACTTTTCCAAACACGAAAGAGATCTTCACTTCATCTTCACCTTCCGCGAACTCATTACTCACACACAAGCTGTCTCCTGATGAGAGCAAATGATTCTGCAATGGATATTTTGCACCGCTGATACAGAAATCCTCAACCGGAAATTGCATCGGAAATACTGAAAAATACTTTCCGAAAGCTTCTTCTCTGCGAATTGCGATTCCATGATCAAGCAGACGAATTCTATTATGACTGTCTAAGATCATCGCTTGAGATCCTGCTTCAAGTGCAATATTCAGGCACTGGACATTGGCCCAGAAATGATCCAAACGATTTCCTGTTCCTCCAAGAATCCAGATTTCTTTTCTTCTGAGTCCAAGACACATACGAAGTGCAATCTCCGTATCAGACGCATCCTTTACCGGATTGAACTCCCGGATCGGTACACTTGCTTCTTTTCTATAATAATCGATCACTTCTTCCGGTACACTGTCAAAATCTCCCACAATGTAATCCGGCTTGATCTTATGTTCATAAAGAAATGCGAGTCCTTTATCTACTCCGATAATAAATTCTGTCTCTTCTGCCTCAAGAATTGGAAGGATAAAATCTTCTTCCAGCATTCCCCCACTCACAATAACTGTTCTCTTACACATTGCCGTTTAAAATCTCCATAAACTTTGCTGTATTATCTTTGATGTCGCCTTTAAAAACTCCTGAACCTGAGACCATTACATTCGCTCCGGCTGCAAGTACTTCTGCCACGTTTTTATGATAGATTCCACCATCTACTTCAATATCAGTTGTAAGTCCTTTTTCATTCAGAAGGTTTCTCAATTCACTGATACGCTCCAGCGATTCTGGAATAAATGCCTGTCCGCCGAATCCCGGTTCTACAGACATGATCAGAAACATCTCTGCCTGATCCAGATATGGAAGCAGCACTTCAACCGGTGTCTTCGGTTTAATAGAAATTCCCACTTTCGCTCCTGCTGCATGGATTTTATCAATTGTTGCCTGCAGATCTTCACATGCTTCATAATGAACTGTAACGATATCTGCTCCTGCTTTCACGAATTCTTCCACATAACGGATCGGTTCTGTCACCATGAGATGAACATCCAGTGTCTGTGTTGTTGCTCCCTTGATTGATGCGAGAACCGGCATTCCGAAGGAAATGCTTGGAACGAACATTCCGTCCATCACATCAAAATGAATATACTCTGCGCCTGCTTCTTCTGTTAATTTCAACTGCTCTCCTAAAATCTTGAAATCTGCTGAGAGGATGGATGGTGCTAAAATATTTTTCATAAACTTAATACCTCTTTCTTTCCTTTAGTTCACGGTACATCTCCGTGTAATCTTCATATCTGATCTTATGGATCTTCCCTTCTTCTACTGCTTCTTTCACAGCGCATCCGGGTTCATGAATATGGTCACAGCCATTGAACTTGCACTGTCCTTCAAACGGTGTAAATTCCGGAAAATAATATTTTAAATCTTCTTTTTCGAAATCATTGACGTAAAGAGAACTGAATCCCGGAGTATCCATAATATAAGACTCTTCTCCGATCACGATCAGTTCGGAATGTCTTGTTGTATGTTTCCCTCGGTCAATCTTCTTACTGATACTTCCTGTCTCCATCTTCACTTCACTCTGAAGAAGATTGATCAGAGAAGACTTTCCGACACCGGAAGGACCTGCAATTGAAGTTGTCTTTCCTTTTAAAAGTGATTTTAACTCACTGATATTTTCTTCTTCCTTTGCACTTGTAAAGATCACCGGATATCCGCATCCGGTATAAACTTCTTTCAATTCTGCAATTTCAGGATGGCTTGCAATATCTGTCTTATTAAAACATAATACGACAGGTATCTCTTTTCGTTCCATCATGACAAGAAAACGATCTAACAGATTGTAATGCGGTTTCGGTTTTGTCACTGCAAACACAACCAGTGCCTGATCAATATTGGCTACTGCCGGACGAATCAACTCATTCTTACGCGGCAGGATCTCTGTGATATTTCCTGTCATTTCTTTTTCATCAAGCACCTCGATCACAGCATCATCACCGACCAACGGCTTGATTCCGTCTTTTCGAAAGGCACCTTTTGCTTTACATTCAAAAATTCCGGATTCTACTACATTCACGTAGTAGAATCCGGCAATTCCTTTTATTATCTTTCCCTGCATATACTTGCTCTCTGTTATCATTGATTTCCAGAATCTTCTGTTTCAGAACCAGTTCCAGAGCCCTGTCCCGGATCTGTAGGCTGCTGTCCTTTGCTGACCATATACTGAACTGTTGTTCCTTTTTCCACTTGAGTACCACCGCTGACAGACTGATAAAATACCTGACCTTTCGGATAATTATCACTATAGTCATCACCAATATATTCTGGTGTTAATCCTGCTTCTTTCAGCTTTTTCTCTGCTGTATTCTTATCAAAAGAAATTATACTTGGCACTGGAACCACCGTCAGCTTTGGTCCTTTGCTCACCACATATCCAATTGTTGTACCTTTAGATACTTCTTTTCCGGCATCTGTATCCTGTGAAATAACCAATCCTTTTTCTACAGTATCACTGTAATCTTCAGTTGCATTTCCGGACAAACCTGCCTGTGAAAGGGCTGCTTCAGCATCCGACTGGGACTTTCCGCTAAGTTTAGGAACTTTTGTCGGCTGATTTCCCTTGCTTATTACAAGAGTAACCGTTGTTCCTTCTTTTACTTCTGCACCTTCACTTGGACTAACAGAAACAACTTCTCCCTGCTCCACATCATCACTGTAAACAGGATCACCTTTCTTCACAACAAGGTTCTTCGCCTGAAGTGCTTTTTCTGCATCAGCTTCTGCCAAACCAACAACACTTGGAATCGTTGTCATCTTAGCTTCTTCACCACTGCTGATCACAACATTGACTGTTGTATGCTTCTTTACTTTCTTTCCATCAGCAGGATCCTGGCTGATAATCTTTCCTTTTGCAACAGTATCGGAAGGCGCAGTTGACTTATGGATTCCGAGATCATATTTGTTCAGTTCTTTCTGTGCTTCCTCATATGTCTTGCCTGTCACATCCGGTACTTTTACCATCTCTGAATCTGTTTGCTGTGTAGTCGTTCCTTTTCCACCTTTAAATACGCCCACTGCATTTCCTACAAGGAACATGATCAAAAGTGCGATCACAACACCGGCAACAACCATAAGAATCTTCATGATCTTCTTCGTGTCTTTATTTACTTCATTCTTCTTACGGCGATTCCGGTCATCATAACGGTCTTTGCGACGGTCGTCGTAGTCATCGTCATCATCATAGCGGCTTCTGCGGCGATCATCGTAGTCATCGTCATCATCATAACGGCTTCTGCAGCGGTCGTCGTAGTCATTGTCATCATCATAACGGCTTCTACGGCGGTCATCGTAGTCGTCCTCATAATCATCATCATAATCATCATTATAATTCTGACGATTCTTCATACGATTCAGTTCATCCGGTGACATAACAACCGTAGTCCGACCTGTATCCTGGGATGTTGCCGGCATACGTTTTGTCACACCATCAAGAACAACAAAATCCCCTTCCGGATCTACCAGTGAATGCTTCAGATCCTGAAGCAGCTCCTCGCAGCTCATATAACGCTTATTCGGCAGTTTCTGCGTACATTTCATAATAATGCACTCCAGGCTGTACGGAATATCCGGAACTTCTTCTGCTGGAGACTTGATCACTTCATTCAAATGTTTCAAAGCAACCGTCACTGTCGAATCTCCGTCAAACGGAACATGCCCGGTGATCATCTCATACATCGTGATACCTGCTGAATAGATATCACTCTTCTCATCTACAATACCGCCTCTGGCCTGTTCCGGAGATGTGTAATGTACAGATCCCATCACTGTCGTTGTTACTGCCTGTGTTGCCGTTGATGTCGTAGCCCGCGCGATTCCGAAATCAGTAACCTTAACCTTTCCATCTTTGGAAATAATGATATTCTGCGGCTTAATATCCCGGTGAATGATATGGCAGTTATGCGCTGCCTGAATACCTGTCACCATCTGGATGGAAATACTGATTGTCTCTTTTGCTGAAAGCTTTCCTTTCTTCTCAATGTAATCCTTCAGCGTAATTCCTTCTACAAGCTCCATGACCATATAATAAAGACCGCGATCCTGCCCTACATCATAGACATTAACTACGTTTGGATGCATCAATCCTGCTGCTGCCTGAGCTTCGCTTAAAAACTTCTTAATAAACGTCTCATCCGAACGATACGTGCTCTTCAGCACCTTGATCGCAACAAAACGATTCAGCTTATGATCCTTGCCTTTATAGACATCTGCCATTCCGCCAGAACCGATACGGCCAAGTATCTCGTATCGTTTCCCTAAAAATACTCCTTCTTTAATCATACACTCACCTCATCTGCAAATGGCTCAAACAATACCACTCCGATGTTATCTGTTCCTCCATTCTCTTTTGCTGCTTCCACCAGCATCTCACCTGCCTCGACGATATCCCGGCTTCCCTGCACAATATGGAAAAGTTCTTCATCTTCCACCATATTACTTAATCCGTCTGTACACATCAGAATGATGTCTCCCCGTTTCAGACGGTGTTCATAAAAGTCCACATCCACATCAGCTTTTGCCCCGATCGCTCTTGTGATAATATTCTTATCCGGATGATGCTTCGCTTCTTCCGGCTTAATTCCACCAAGACGTACCATCTCTTCTACAAGAGAATGGTCCTTACTTAGCTGTTGGATCCCCTGATTGATCAGATACAGACGGCTGTCTCCCACATTGGCAAAATACAGCATCTGTTCTTTCACAGTAGCGGCAACAACCGTTGTTCCCATCCCCTTCAGATGTTCGTCACCGGATGCTTCTTTGATAATCTCACGATTGGCAGCCTTGATTGCTTTTACAAGAACACGTTCAATATCCTCGCCCTCGCTCTTCGCAATCTCTTTGATCATCACTTCCACAGTACACTTGGAAGCATAATCTCCTGCCTGATGGCCACCCATACCATCCGCTACCACGAACAGGTTCTGGAGAATACCCAGTGGTTTTCCCGTCGTAAAGACGTAGTCCTGATTTACCTGTCGCACCATTCCAACATCTGTAATTGAAAATGTCTTCATACCTTCTATTCTCCTTCAGTTTCTACGTAGCGGCGCCTGAGCTGACCGCAGGCTCCGTCAATATCAGAGCCCATTTCCCTTCTTATAGTAACATTTATTCCGCTTTTTTCAAGTTTATTTTTGAAATTCAAAGCACTTTTCCGGCTTGGACGAACAAAATCACGCTCTTTTACCGGATTGACCGGTATCAGATTGATATGACAGTTCTTGTGCTTTAATAAATGAATCAGTTCCTGTGCATCCTCATCCGTATCATTCACACCATGCACAAGGCTGTACTCAAAACTCACTCTCCGGCCGGTTTCTTTGAAATATTCGTCACAGGCCGCGAGTACTTCTGTGATATCATATTTATTTGCAACCGGCATCAATTTTCTTCGCTTTTCCTGATTGGAACCGTGAAGTGAAAGTGCAAGTGTGATCTGTAAATGCTCTTTCGCCAGTTCTTTCATCTTTGGAACTATTCCGCAGGTTGATACGGTGACATTTCTCTGACTGATGTTCAATCCATTCTCATCTGTAAGTAAATGAATAAACTTCAGGAAATTATCGTAATTATCCATCGGTTCACCGGTTCCCATGATCACTACATTTGAAACCCTCTCACCACTTATCTTCTGAATCTGATAAATCTGTCCAAGCATCTCAGACGGAGAAAGATTTCTCACCAGACCTCCGATCGTTGATGCACAGAATGCACATCCCATCCTGCAACCGACCTGAGAGGAAATACAGACAGAATTTCCATGCTTATATTTCATAAGAACACTTTCGACTACATTTCCATCATAAAGACGGAACAAGAACTTGTTCGTACCGTCAATCTGGGAAATCTGTCTCTCCAGCATAACAACCGGGAGAATCTCATAATTCTCTTCCAGTTTTTCCCTCAAAGCCTTTGAAAGATTCGTCATCTCATCAAAATGATCTACCAGCTTCACATGCAGCCATTCATAAATCTGTTTTGCACGAAATGCTTTTTCTCCGATCGTTGCCATCTCTTTCTGTAATTCTTCATATCCATAAGCACGGATATCCTTCTTCATCTTAAAGTTTTCCTCCTGTATTTCGTTTTTTCTGTGAGTTATTCACATTGTTTATCTGCTTTTTCTATTTTTTCACATTTCCTGAAAATCATGCTTTTTTCTTAAATCTTGCAATAAAGAATCCGTCACAATCGTGAACTCCCGGGAAGAATTGGATACATCCCTTCTCGATCACATCACTTTTTAACTCTTTGCAAATATTTTCTGTAATATCATCCAGCTCAAATTGTGGATATTCTTTTAAAAACCAGTGCACATTCTCTATGTTCTCTCCCGGATTCACGGTACATGTGCTGTACAGCAATGTTCCGCCTTCCTTAACAATTGCCTGTACACAAGTCAGGATCTTTCTCTGTAGATCTGCAAGTTCTTCAAGATCTTCCGGTTGTACGCGATATTTCAGATCCGGCTTTTTGCCAAGCACTCCCAGCCCGGAACACGGCAGATCTGCGATCACAAGATCTGCTGCTTCCTCGTCATATTTATCAAACACTGACGCATCCTTACATACTGCACAAATATTTCCAAGTCCGGAACGGTCGATATTCTGCCAGATCAAATCTGTCTTATATTCGGTCAGATCTCTTGCTTCAACCCGTCCTGCCTTTTCTTCTGTTCCGTTCTCTCTCGCTGCCGCTTCATCTGCCAGCTGAAGTTTCTCTGCCACATGAAGTGATTTTCCTCCCGGTGCCGCACAGACATCAATTACATGATCGCCGGCTTTTGGAGCTGCCAGTTCTCCGACAAACATAGAACTGATATCCTGCACTGCAAAGAGTCCTTCCTGAAAACTTTCCAGACCTTCCAGATAATCATAATCTGAAAGATAAAACGCATAAGGAAGATACGGATGTGCTTCTACCTTCGCTCCCTCTGCTTCCAGTTTTTCTTTCAATACTTCCGGTGTAACCCGGTTCATACAACAGCGGATCGTAATTGGCTTCTCTTTCTGAAAATCTGCCGCCATCTTTTCTGTGATCTCTTCCCCATATTCTTTTTTCCATAAAGAAAGAATCCATTCCGGGACAGAATATTTCACAGACAATCTCTGGACATCTTCTTTTGGATACTCGATCTCGTCCATCTTGCGGACAACATTTCTCAGAACTCCATTCACATATCCCCGCAGACCTGAAAATCCTTTTCGAACCGCAAGCTTTACTGCCTCACTGCACACCGCATGATCCGGTACGCTATCCATATATTTCAGCTGATAGACACTGCTGCGAAGAATATTACGGATGACCGGTTTCATCTTCTTAACCTTTGTCTTAGAAATCTGATTCAAGATATAATCAATTTCTATCATATGTTCCAGAGTACCTTCCACAACTCTGGTGATAAATGCACGCTCACGTTTCTCAAGATATTGATATTTTGTCAAAACTTCTCTTAATACAATATGACTGTATCTGCCGTTTTCCGTTACTTCCATAAGGATTGCGGCTACGATTTCTCTTTCATTGATCGCCTTTGCCATTATTCTCTCCCAAACACCATTCCTTCTTCCACTTTATATCCGCGCAGAAACGAGCCTGTATCCATTCGTTTCTTGCCGGGCATCTGTACTTCTAAAATACGAAGCACGCCGTCTCCCGTCTGTATGCAAAACGAATCTTTTGCTACGGACACTACCGTTCCCGGCATGGCGTTCTTCCCGGTTTTCTGCGCTGTATGTTCCTCGCTTCCCAGTTCGGTTTGCTCTGCACATTCTTCCTGTGGCTTTGCCAACGCTTTCCATATCTTCATCACTTTTCCGTCCCGGTGTGTATATGCGCTTGGCCATGAATTCAATCCACGCACGAGACGCTCGATCTGCACTGCCGATTTCGCCCAGTCGATATTGCCAAGATCTTTCGTGAGCATTTTCGCATAAGCAGTCGGGCTTTCCGGCTGCTTTTCAAACACTGCTGTTTTATTTTCTATTGCATGCAATGTTTTTACGCAGAGAGCGGCGCCTGCTTCTGCCAGTTTGTCATGAAGCGACTCTCCTGTCTCGTCTTCTGCGATCGGGATCTCGGTCTTTAAAATCATATCTCCTGTATCAAGTCCTTCATCCATCTGCATCGTTGTAACGCCCGTCACGCTCTCTCCTTCTATGATCGCCCACTGGATCGGTGCAGCCCCACGATATTTCGGAAGAAGAGATGCATGGACATTAATACATCCGTAAGGCGTCATCTCAAGAATCTCCTTCGGAAGGATCTGACCGAAAGCAACAACGACCATCACGTCGGCATTGTATTTTCTCAATTCTTCCACACACTCAGGATCGCGCACTCTTTTCGGCTGATACACCAAAATCCCATGCTTAACCGCCGCTTCCTTTACAGGCGTAAACTGCATTTCTTTTCCTCTGCCTTTTGGCTTATCAGGCTGTGTGACGGCGAGACACACATCATGCCCCGCTTCCACAAGCGCTTCCAGTGTTCCGACCGAAAAATCGGGTGTTCCCATAAATATGATTCTCATTCTTCCCCTCCTTGCGCATCGTCTTGATCTTCTTCATCATAAGACACTTCATGAAGTCCGTCTTCTGCCAGTTCAACATACAGTTTTCCGTCCAAATGATCAAGTTCATGGCAAAACGCCCTTGCAAGCAAGCCTTCGCCTTCCATTTCGAACTCGTTCATATTTTCATCAAACGCCCGCACTTTTACACGGTCCGGTCTTGTAACGATTCCGAATTTTCCCGGTACGCTTAGACATCCTTCTTCTCCTGTCTGTTCGCCTGAAGATTCGATGATCTGCGGATTGATCAAAACAATCGGACCTTCCCCTACATCGATCACTACGATTCTTTTCAAAACGCCGACCTGCGGAGCCGCAAGACCGACACCGTTGCTTTCATACATTGTCTCAAGCATATCTCCGATCAGTATTTTCGTGCGAAGCGTCATCTTCGGCACTGCTTTACACTGTTTTTCTAATATATCGTCTCCTATTTCTCTAATTACTCTGATTGCCATTTTTCTCCTTCTTTCTATCCGCTACATCGGATTAAAATCAAATTGTATTCTCATTTTATCAAATCCCGAATTAATCTCAATATATTTTTCCGTCCGGTCTTTCAGCACGACAAGATCATGATAGTCCGCGGTTTTTACATAGATCACTTTCCGATAAACATCGTTGATCTTTTCGATCCCCGGACTTGCCGGGCCGATCACGGACGCTTCGATATCCTTCTTCGCTTTTATCATATATTCTTTCAAATAACGGCAGCCTGTTTCCAATAACGCCTCATCGGCGCTTGATATAAACACTGCCAGAAGATTTTCTGCCGGGGGATACCCCATCATCGTTCTGTATCGGATCTCTTCCTCATAGAACGCCTCATAATCCTGCGCCGCAGACGTTGCGATCGCATAATGATCGGGACTGTATGTCTGAATCACCGCTTCTCCTTTTTTATCTCCGCGCCCCGCTCTTCCGACCGCCTGAGTCAAAAGCTGGAACGTTCTCTCGCCCGATCTGTAATCATCTGTATACAACGACATATCCGCAGCCAGAATCCCGACTAATGTTACATTTGGGAAATCATGACCTTTTACGATCATCTGCGTACCGACAAGTACGTCCGCCTCTTCATTTGCAAATGCAGACAGTATTTTCTCATGGGAATCTTTCTGTCGTGTCGTATCCATATCCATCCGCAGCACTCTTGCCTGCGGAAATACCGTCTTCACAATCTCTTCGATCTGCTGTGTTCCCGCCCTGAATTCTCCGATATGGTCCGAGCCGCATTCAGGACATATTTTCACACGCGTCTGTTCGTATCCGCAGTAATGACATCTCATCTTTCCGTCCCGATGGACCGAAAGCGACACATCGCAATGCGGACACTTTATAACATGCCCGCATTCCCGGCACGAAACAAACCCGGAATACCCTCTCCGGTTCAAAAAAAGCATCGTCTGTTCTTTCTTTTCAAGCCGCTCTTTCATCAGTCTTTGCAGTTGTTCGCTGAGTATCGAACGATTTCCGTTCTTCAATTCTTTCCGCATATCCACCGTATAAACCTCTGCCGGATCCTGCATTTTAGAACGGTTCTTCATTTCCATCAGAACATACTCGCCGTTTTTTGCCCGATACATGGCTTCCATCGACGGAGTCGCGCTTCCCAGAACAACGCTCGCGCCTTCTGTCTGCGCTCTTCTTAGCGCCGTTTCCCGCGCGTGATACCTCGGCGTCTGTTCACTTTTATAAGTCGGCTCATGTTCTTCATCGATCACGATCAGTCCCAGATTCGGAAAAGGAGTAAAAAGCGCCGATCTCGGTCCGATCATCACATCCACTTCGGCTTTCGCCCTCATCATCTGATCGTATCGTTCTCCTGCGGACAGCCGGGAATTCATAACAGATACCCGGTCTTTAAATCTTCTGTAAAATCTCATCACAGTCTGGTAAGTTAACGCGATCTCGGGAATCAGAACGATTGCCTGCTTCCCCTTATCTACAACAGACTGTATCATTTCCATATAAACTTCTGTTTTTCCGCTGCCCGTAACTCCATGGAGCAAATATGTTTTTCGGATTCCGTTTTCATAATCCTTACAGAAACGCATAATCGCACGTTTCTGCTCCTGCGTATAAATAATCTCCTTCTTTTGAATATTTTCCGCATGAACCGGATTACGATACACCTGCTCTGATTCTACGGCGAGAACATGCTGTTCTTCCAACGCGCGTATCACCGTGGCAGTAATATTAAGCTTCTTTCTGACAAGTTCATAATCTAAAAGCGGATCGTCAAGAAGCGCCGCCATCAGACGCGCCCTCGCTTTCTGATTCTTTTCCAGATAATAATGAAGCTGTTTTTCCCCCGTCTCCCGGTCGATCAGCAGTCTGAGCCGCTTTTTTACCTTTATATTTTCTTTTTCTTTGATAGGAAGAACCGTTTTCAAAGACTGCAGCATCGTTCCGCCATAATTCGACTTCATCCATGCCGCCAGCGCGATCAGCTTCGTCTCGATTTCCACGCCGCTTCGCGATATATCAGCGATCTCTTTCACTTTTGAAATATCATAATCACATGTCTTTGACAATGCGGTTACATATCCTTTTGTCTTACGGTTTCCTTTTCCGAAAGGTACGACCACCGCCATCCCCGCTTCCACTTCATGTTCCAGCCGCTCGGGGATCCGGTATTGAAAGATCTTATCCAGTTTTTCATGTTGAATATCTATGATTACATCCGCAAACAATCTCTGTCCCCTTGTCTTTCCTAATTTTCCCTGATTTCCTCAAGTACCTCTGCGATCAGCGTTCTTTCATCCATCGGGTATTTGACTCCTTTGATCTCCTGATAATCTTCATGACCTTTTCCGGCCAATACGATCACATCTCCCGACTGACCATGTTCGATGGCATATTTGATCGCTTCTTTTCTGTCGCAGATCTCCACATATGCCCCGTCAGTCTTTGCGATTCCGACTTTGATATCATTGATAATCTCCTGTGGTTCTTCAAAACGCGGATTATCCGAAGTAATGATCGTAAGATCCGCCAGACGTCCCGACACTTCGCCCATCTCATATCTTCTGTCTTTTGAACGGTTTCCGCCACATCCGAACACACATACAAGACGTTTCGGTTCATATTCTTTCAGTGTTGTCAGCAGGCTCTCCAGACTCATCGCATTATGTGCATAATCGATCATCAGCGTAAAATCATCCGATACTTTTATCATCTCAATACGCCCTTTGACATGCGCTGTTTTAAGCGCTTCTGTTATTTTCTCAGACGGAACACCGAAATGACGGCACACCGCGATCGCAGTCAGCGAATTATACACGCTGAATTTTCCGGGGATATCGATCTCCACATCAAAATCAGCCTTCCCCGCCACATGATACGAAACGCCTAAATATCCCGGCTTCGATACGAGATTTACATTCTCCGCTCTCAGATCCGCTTTCGGAGAAAAACCGAAAGTTTCCACTTTACATGTCGCGCCGCGGAAAATATCTTCATAATAAGGATCGTCTATATTGGCAATGCCAAGTTTGCACTGTTGAAACAGCATTGCTTTGCACCGTTTATAATCTTCAAAGTCTTTATGTTCATTCGGACCGATATGATCTTTTCCGAGATTCGTAAAAATACCGATCTCAAACGGAATTCCCGCCGTTCTGTGAAGCATAAGTCCCTGAGAGGAAACTTCCATAACAACACTGTCGCAGCCTTCTTCAACCATCTGTGCAAAGTACTGCTGGATCGTAAACGATTCCGGCGTCGTATTTGCCGCAGGGATCTTCCGATCTCCGATGATCGCTTCGATCGTACCGATAAGTCCTACTTTATGTCCGACACCTTCTAAGATAGACCGGATCAGATATGTTGTCGTCGTCTTTCCTTTCGTTCCGGTAATTCCGATCACTTTCAGCTTCTCTGCCGGATATCCGAAATACGCCGCAGACATCAGCGCCAGCGCATATCTCGTATTTTCCGCTTTGATCACCGTCACCCCTTTCGGCGCCTCGATATCCCGTTCTGCTATAATCGCCGCCGCGCCTTTTTTTGCCACATCCGAAACATATTGATGCCCGTCAAAAACCGCTCCGCTGATACAGACAAAAACAGATCCGCTTTCTACTTTTCTCGAGTCATTGGCAAGCGTTGTCACTTCTGTTTCGACACTGCCTTGAACAACCTCATATTCTAACCGTTCTAATAATTTGCTTAATTTCATACTCAGCCCTCCCGATTTTATTTTCCTTTTGAAAATCGACCTTTTGACACCTTTATAGAATAACACAAGAAGCGTTGTAGGTTTGTCAAACATATGTTACACCCCGATCAATAAATTCCCTCAGAACAG
>ERZ773186.1364-NODE-1364-length-20426-cov-7.387070_pt1 | contig 20426 bp, 20 predicted proteins | sample MGYA00581000_ERZ773186 | MGnify/ENA primary metagenome ERZ773186 (study PRJEB29015, sample SAMEA2737752) | human gut metagenome | biome: human gut; feature: human-associated habitat; material: faeces | place: China | collected 2012 ...
AGTGGGCTAAGGAGACTTCTTATGTATATCCAGGTCCTATCCAGTACTGGGGTCCATCTGAGGTTTGCGACCAGACCACTAAGACTCTCCAGTTGGAGCAGGCTAAGTAAGAATAAATACTTTTAATCATCTATATGTCAAGACGAACGACTTCTACGCAAAAAAAGACTGCTATGCCGAGGAAAAAGCCTTCTGCTTCTACTCGGCGTGGCGGCTCTCGTGCAAGGAAGCGTTCGCCTTCTTTGTTTCAGCGATACCCCCGCTGGGCATGGTGGATAGGCGGAACGGCCATTGTCGTTCTCTATGTCTTCCTGTTTTACCGTTTCTTTGTAGGACCTACCGGTTTCCGCTGGCGTGCGCTCTATGGCGACGAGGTGTATCCCGAGGGCTATGAGATTCATGGCATCGACATTTCGCATTACCAGGGTGAGATAGACTGGGAGCGGCTGAAGGGTGCGATGATCAAGGGCAGTCCTGTGCGCTTTGTCATCATCAAGAGCACCGAAGGCTCCGACAGGTTGGACGAGAATTTCCGTTCCAACTTCAACCAGGCACGCGATTTCGGATTCATCCGTGGCGTGTATCATTTCTGGAGCAATAAATCTACGGCACGCGAACAGGCGTATTATTTCCTGGAACAGGTGCATCTTACCGATGGCGACCTGCCGCCGGTTTTGGATATCGAGCATAAGCCCGCCGATAAGAGTGTGGAGGATTTCCAGCGCGATGTGCTCACGTGGCTGCATATCGTGGAGGATAAGTATCATGTGAAACCTATCATCTACACCTATTATAAATTCAAGGAACAGTATCTCAGTGCGCCCGTCTTTGATGACTACCCTTACTGGATAGCCCATTACTATGTGGATAAGGTGCAATACAAGGGCAAGTGGAAGTTCTGGCAGCATACTGATGCTGGTAAACTGCCGGGCATCAGGGGCTATGTGGATTTCGATATCTACAACGGCAGCTACTACGACCTGAAGCAGCTTTGCATAGGAAGCAACAAGAGCGAAAAGGTATTTGATGAAAATGAATAAAGGCTGATATTTCGATTTCTCGAAAATCAGCCTTTTTCTTTGCCCGCAAGCAGGCAGTTGACAGCCTCATATTAAGCCTCTCTTTTAGTTTTTTTGAAAGCCTTTCTTTTAGCCTTTAGCCTAATACCAGGCATGTCCAGTTGTTATCCACTTGTCTTTTTACCTCATGCAATCCCAGTTCGGCTGCCTTTTCGAGCAGCACAGGAACATCTTCTTCGTAGAAACCGCTTAGAATCAGGGTTCCGCCAATGTTCATCACGTTGCGGAAGAGGCGCATGTCGTCGAGCAGGATGTTGCGATTGATGTTCGCCATCACCACGTCGAATACGCCGCTCACGTGAGTCAGCACATTGCAGTTGCCGAAGAGTACTTCCATATTTTCCACGCCATTGAGCACGGCATTGTGCTTGGCGTTCTCTACGCTCCATTCGTCGATGTCGTAGCCTACCACGTCCTTGGCACCCAGCTTGGAGGCGGTGAGTCCCAGGATGCCCGTTCCCGTACCGCAGTCGAGCACACGCTTGGTCTTCACCGGCATCTGCAGCAGTTGCGAGATGATCATGCGGGTGGTTTCGTGGTTGCCGGTTCCGAAGGCAAGCTTAGCCTCGATGCCAATCTCGATGATGTCGGGACGGTTGCTGGTGTCGGGATAAAGCTCCGGATGCTTGGCATCGTAGATCACCACCTGGTCATTTACGAAGATAGGGTCGAAGCCCTGCTCCTCCCATTCCTGGTTCCAGTCTTTGTCCTCGGCATCCTTGATGTCGTAGGTGATGCGGGTGTCGATGATAGGGAAGTCGGCGATATAGGCATCCAGTACCTCCTTGTCGAAGAGGTCTTTCTGCACGTATGCCTCCATGCCCGTTTCCGTTTCTTCAAACGACTCGAATCCTGCCTCGGCAGCTCCGTCGGCAAGCAGGTCTTGGCAGGCTTGCAGCAAGTCGGCGGTAGTCTCGATGTTGAATGTCGCTACTAAATATTTCATGTTTAATTTGTATTAATTTCTTGTCATAAAACGCCTTTGAATGCTCAAAAAAGCTAGAATTATTTTAAATCTTCTGCAAAATTATAAAAAAATAGGGGAAAACCTACATTATTTTAGGGAAATTCTGTATTTTTGCATAAAGAAATGTGATATTTTTGCATTTAGATTAAGATTAAGGCTAAAATTAAAGGAAAAACTGCCCTGCAAGGGGCAATTTAAATAGGAGATTTATACAATGAAGAAAATGTATCTTCTGGCAGTCCTGATGGCAGCCGCCATGCCATTGACATCGATGGCGCAGGACGATGACCTCTACTTCAATCCAAAGAAGGAGGCACAGGAAAAGGCTGAGAAGCGGGCACGCCTCCAGCAGCAGTATGCTGCGCAGCGCGCTCGCAGAGATAGCATCTATTCTCTCTTCTGGAGTGGTAGCGGACGAGATGTGGATGAGTACAACAGGGGCGGACGCATCTTCAGTCATTATGAGCATGTGGGTACCGATTCGCTCGGCAACGACATCATACAGTTTCATGTGGGCAAGGGGGTAAGACCTGACAGCATCTATGACGATGCTTATTTTGCCCAGAAGTACGCCGACCAGGATGAGGATTTCGACTACACCCGCCGCATGAGCCGCTGGGATGGCTATTATGATCCTTGGTTCTACGGCTACTATGGCTATGGCCCGTACTATTGGCGTTCGCGCATGTGGGGATGGCACAATCCATGGCGCTATGGCTATTATGCCGGCTGGTATGACCCATGGTTTGATCCTTGGTATGACCCATGGTACTACGGCTATGCCGGATGGTATGGCGGATGGTACGACCCTTGGTATTACGGCTGGGGTGGCTGGTATGGTCCTTGGTACTGGGGTGGTCCGATGATAGGGCATGTAACTTATGGCGGCCGCAATTCTGGCGGATATGCCGGCAACCGCAGCTTTAGATATAACGGCGACAAGGGCTATGTGGGCAACGGTACACGCCGAAGTGTAGCCAACCGCAACTTTGGCGGACGTGACAGCCAGCGCAATTACAATACCCGCAGCAATAACAACACCAATACCTTCGACCGCAGCAACTTTGGTGGCTTCGGTAATCGCAGCGGTGCCAGCTTCGGTGGTTCCAACTCCGGTGGTCGCTCTGGTGGCGGCTTCGGCGGCGGAGGCTTCGGCGGTGGTGGCGGAAGCCGTTCCGGTGGCGGTGGCGGTTTCGGCGGTCGCCGATAACACGCCCTGTAAGGGCAGAAGCTTTCAATATCAATTAAAAAACAATGAATAAAATGAATAATTTAAAAATAAAACATATCCTTTTTGCCAGTGCACTCATGACATCCATGAGCGCCACTGCCCAGGAAACCTACCTGGATACTAAATTTGCGGAAAACTCCCTCACGGGAACCGCACGCTATGTAGGTATGGGTGGTGCAATGGAAGCATTGGGTGCCGACATCTCAACCATGTCGAGCAACCCTGCCGGCATCGGTCTCTTCCGTAAAAGCATGGTAAGCCTCTCGGCTGGCGTCATCGCACAGCCAGATGCCGATACCCAATTCGGCTTCGATCATACTACGATTTCCTTCAATGGAAAGAAGTCGGTGCCTAGCTTCGACCAGATTGGTTTTGTCTGGGCTGGTGGTGACAACAGTGCCGGCGTGAAAATCAATGCCGGTTTCAACTTCCACAAGAGTACCAATTTCTCGCAGATCCTTACCGCTGCCAACTATCTGAACGGTGCCTCACAAACCAAGTGGGCATCTGCCAAGACAGCCTACGCCAAGGATTTGGACAAGAAATACGGCAAGGATGCCGGCGACCAGGTTTGGAGCGCTGTGGATGCCAACTACAATAAACTGATGGGAACCGACGATCAGGGTAACCAGGCTACCTACGACGGAAAATCCTTCCTCTTCGGGCAGTACCAGAAAGGCTACATCGGCGTATATGATTTCAACCTGAGTTTGTCGTTCAACAACCGTGTATGGGTGGGCTTCACCATCGGTCTGCACGATGTACACTATCGCAACAACTCGTTCTATACCGAGAATTATGTGGCAGATAAGGATGCATACGGCGCTGCCTGGGAAAGCCAGCGCATCACGGGTACGGGCTATGATGCCAAACTGGGTGTTATCTTCCGCCCTGTGGCAGATTCTCCGTTCCGCATCGGTGCCTACGTCAATTCGCCAGTGTTCTACGACCTCTCGCTGAGCGGTACTGCCGACCTGGCAATGGTGGATATGAACATCGTTGACGACAATGGTAACTATGCCGAGGGGAGCAATTTCAACTCCGTGGATCTGGATTATCGCCTCAACACCCCTTGGAAAGCGGGCGTGAGCTTGGGTCACACCGTGGGCAACTATCTCGCCCTGGGTGCTACCTATGAATATGCCTGGTACAACCACATGGACAATCGTGTGAAGGATGGCGGCTACTATGATTCCTGGTATGGCGACTATTACGAGACCAGCAGCAGCGATGCAGCCATGAACGACCACACCAAGCATTCGTTGCAGGGCGTAAGCACCCTGAAGCTGGGTTTGGAGTACAAGCCGATTCCGCTGATGTCGCTCCGTCTGGGCTACAACTATGTATCTCCGATGTTCAAGGAAACTGCCGACCGTGACCAGACCATCGCTTCGCAGGGAACTATCTATTCCACATCTACGGATTATACCAACTGGAAGGCTACGAACAGGGTGACAGCCGGTGTAGGCTTCAACTACCAGGGTCTTTTCTTCGATGCGGCTTACCAGTATAGTTGCCAGAAGGGTGATTTCTACCCATTTGCAGCCTGGGAGAATGCCGGTGCCAAGGCGGCTCCAGCCACCCAGGTAGATAACAATCGCCACCAGGTGCTGATGACGGTGGGTTACAGATTTTAAAATGTGTTAATATCCTCCTTTTTCCATTAAAAAGTGCTTGGAAAATTTGGCGGATTGAAATAAAATGCATAACTTTGCAAGTGGTTAATTAACGAGGCATGGAAAGCCTCTATAAGAAGGGTTGGGGAGCCCTTCTCATGCATATAGGGATTTTTCCTCTAAGTTGAGGAAAAAAGATATTAGTTTTTTTAGTGGTTAATTTAGTTTTAGTAAGTATGTGATAGGATCTGTTGCGAAACAGGTCCTATTTTTTTTTAATCTCCCCACCAGGCACCGGCAATGACTGCCAGCCCCGATGAGGAGATGCTTATCTTACAAAAGAAATACTACATACAACTATTGATGCCCAAGGAGGCACCGATTGCCGTGAGCACAGAGATGGCAATCTTGAGGATTACTTTCCACGTTTCCTTTCTTATTATCATAGTTAGCTATGCTTTAAAGATTTACGTGTCCGTTGTCGCCAGTTGAGCCGCCCTCAGTGTTGCCGCCTTCAGTGTTACCGCCTTCAGTGTTGCCGCCTGATGTCTGGTCTCCGGTGTTGCCGCCCGATGTGCCGCCGCCGTTATGGGTGTTGTCGCCCTCGTTGTCCTCCACGTCGTTCTTGTCCTTCGAAGTCACGGTCTTCACCACCTTTCCGGTATGGTCGTAGCAGGTGATGCTGATGCCTGTATTGGCGAGCGCCTGCTTGATGTCGGTGTTCGGGATGAAGATGACTCGTCGGCTGGTGATGAGCGATGCGCTCACCTTGGTTACGTCATCCACCGCAGTGGAACGCAAGCCGAAGCGCATGCTGCCCAAGCCCGGGATAGGGATGGTATGACCCTCTGTGGCCCAGGTCTTTACCACGCTTCCGTAGGCAGAGAGTGAGGCGAGCAGCACGCCTTTGGCCAGACCGCTGGCCTGTGCCGCCTGCTCAACCACCTTATCCACGTCCAGCTGGCCGTAGTACTCAGGTTGCATCACGTAGGCCCACTTAGGCTCCTTGGCATCCTTGTTGAATGCTACATTTCTCTCGATTGCTTTTACTTTCATTCCCATACTGTTTGAAATTTTAGTTCATACTGTAAGTTGAAGGCACTTTGCCGCCAACGTCTTGCGGAGTTCTTTTGTCAGCGGTACCATTCTGTTTCCCTCCGTTTGACATTTGCAAAGATACAAAATTTTGGGCCGAAAAGCAATAGTTGTACCTTATTCCGTTCCGAAAATTGTGTTATCCGGAGCGGGCGGGTCCTTTTTCTCACCTTTTTTATCAGCATTCTCCTTGCGGTGGTTCATCTTGTCGTAGAACTTCTTCAGCTCGTTCACGATGTAGCCAGCTTCGTTTCTGATGGCGTGCTTGCTGTTTCTCATCTTTTTGGCAAACCACTCCTTCTTCTGCAGCATATTGTCAAGCTCGCTGATCATCCATACCTTCAGCTGCTGGCTGAGGTCGTTAGCCACCTTCTCGTTCACACCCCACGTGTGCTTCAGGCTGAAGCAGAGTCGTGTCTGTCTGTCGTCCAGCTGCTCCTTTATGGTGCCCGTAGGATGGTCATCCTCCTGTGTATAGAAGGAGAAGATGAATTTGTTCAACAAGCTTCCCTGCATCATCTGCTGCTCATCTTCTGCTGTTGTCGCCTCATTCGACTCCTCCACGGAGTAATCGAAGTGGAAGCCGCATCTGCCGGCATAGTAGGCGCTATCTATCTCAGTCTTAGCTGGTTGGATAAGCGACTTGTCGATGTCGCCAAAACACTTGAAGTCAGACTTCTGGCTCAGCAGATTGGCCAAGGTGATGGCTGCCAGGTTTCTTCTCGATAACGCAAAATGCCCGTAGTAGAGACGGTACATCTGGCGTGTAGCATTGCGCTTAAAGGAGAAGTAGGTGTCTAGATCAAGCTTGTGATAGCCCATGGCGTTGCTGAGATAGTAATGCAACAGGCTGGTACTGAAGCTGAACTTCACGATAATCTTCTGTCCTCTCTTGTAAAAATCTACATCGAAGAAGCGCTCAAAATAGCCATAGGTTATCAGGTACTTCTGCTTGTAATAAGGGATACAGATGCCTTGCTTGCTCATGTGGATGAGCGCCAGCTTGGCTCTTGTATAATGCCCTTTTCTAGGTTCCAGCTTGCTGAGGGGTATCTCGCGATGGCGTATGCCTTCTGCCGCCTCAGCAGGGGTAAACTTCATCAGCTTTTCGTCTGAAAGCTGACACTCGATGGCTGCCTTAATGTCTTTTTGCAGGCATTTATGAATCATCATTAGCAGTCGATTTTCATACTGCGAGTAGTGTAAGATGCTCAAACACTGCACGTTTAATTCGTAGATGGGATTTTTTCCCACTTGGTTGTTCATAACCGTAATAATTAAGTTTGTTTATTATGAACAGGTGGATGGTGGGAGAGATACCAATGACAACAAACTGCCCTGCCGTTCCGGCACTTAACAGGGATTGCAAATGTTTGCTGCCAAAAACAAGTTATCTCTGGCCAGACATCCATTCCTGAGTAATTGTGCCGGTATTCTTTCAGCTTACAATTATGCATAGAACGGGTTGGTCAGGATTCGCTTGTTTTTTTGAAAGACTCGAAGGTTTGCAATCCTTCTTCCGTTTAGGGATGAGCCTTTCGTCTTGGTCTAAATCCTTGTTAAGCACGTTCGTGCATTCATTGGCATGGCCTACCTTACATTAGCTGTAAAAGGTATGACCATTTCAATCGGCTGCAAAAGTACAACAATTTATTTTAATATGCAAATTTTTTCGGCATTTTTTTTAAAAAAATATTTTTGAAAGCCGAAAAACCTCGCACACACACGTATTCATATCTCATTTTTTTTATTATATATTATTCATTATAGTTATATAAGATAAACCTTAAAACATTTCGTAAGTTACTGATAAATAGACGATTATGATTCTTGGTCAAGAAGAGTTGGGTACCTGGGACGGGTTAAGAAACGTTTCAGGGACAATCTGGAAGGAGTGGAGGGGTACTCCAGAAGAGTCGTGGCTGCGTCTTGGGTACCCCAAGGTACCCCATAGAACATTTTTTGCAGATAAATCGCCAAAAATTTGCAATCGGTTAAAAAATTGCTTATCTTTGCACCGTCGAATTTATTCTTACATGGGTAAAATTCCAATTCGGGGAATTTGGTATCGCCTATACCCACTTTGGTATTTACATGGCGTAGAAAAACTTTTTTCCTCGGGAGGAAAATATTTTTTTCCCGTCATGAAGGCGCTGCTTCGTGGCGAGGGAAAGATGGGAGGTTTAGAAGAATCTTGACAAGGCTAGGAATAGCCAGGATTTTAATATTAGTATTAACTTAAAAATTGAAAGAAAGGGAAAGATGATGAGAAAGATTGTGATGATTGTAGTTCACTGCTCAGCCACCCGTTGCAACCAGGCTTACACGGTGCAGCAGCTTTACCACGACCATGTGGAGGTAAACCATTGGCGTTTTATCGGGTATCACTATTACATCCGCAGAAGCGGCAAGGTAGAGGTTACCCGTCCGCTGTCGAGAATGGGGGCGCACGCCCGTGGCCACAATGCCTACTCGGTGGGCATCTGCTACGAGGGCGGACTGGATGAGCAGGGGCATTATGCCGACACGCGCACGGAGGAGCAGAAGTTGGCGATGGCGAAGCTGATTTATCAGTTGGGTCAGGAGTTTCCTACCATCCGCACGGTGTTGGGCCATTGCGATTTGCCTGGCGTGCAGAAAGCGTGTCCATGCTTCGATGCCACCAGTTTACAGAAGCATCTGTATCATTTGTAGGATTTCAGATTTGCATTTGTAAAAGATGTAGGATTTCAGATTTGCATTTGTAAAAGATGTAGTTGTTTTTAATTTTTTGTATTATGTTGAGATTGATGATTGAGCGTTTTGCTACCTATCGCTCTGCCATTCACGGGCGATTATGGATTGATGGGCAGTATGTATGCGACACTTTGGAGAACGAGCCCTGCTGCTTGCAGGAGGGCTCCTATCCATTGGTGATTAAGTTTGTTGAGAGTGAGCATCGCAAGATGATGGTGGTGGAAAAGGAGAAGAAGGGCAGGGTGAATGAGAAGGAGAATTCTTCTGCCATTATTAAGTGCAGTAATGGTCCCTTCATGTTGCTGGGTGGCAGCATCAGTGTGGGGGTGTGTTATCACTTGGGTTACATCCTGCATTGTGCCCATACCTTCGATTTGCTCTTCCTGCGTGTCAGAATGTGTCTGCGACGTGGCGGCGAAGCAAGCCTGGAGGTAAAAGGTATCGGGACAGAACCAGGAGATTTGTAATGAGAGCGCCTCTCCGTTAGGTGTTCTATGCAACTAGGCGTTCTATCCCGCTAGGCGTTTCACCCCGCTAGGCGTCCCGGCGGATTTGCAATCCGCCGTCAAAAAATGTTCGACCACTTAAAACCAGGGGATTTGTAATCCCCTAATTATTAATTGCATTCTTGCTTGCTGCGGATTTCAAATCCGCAGAGCCTAAATAGGTTAGGACATTTTTTTACGCCGGATTTCAAATCCGGCAGGACGCCTAGCGGGCTTGCGTTTCAAATCCGGCGGGGCGCCTAGCGGGCTTGCGTTTCAAATTCTACGTAACGCCTAGCGGGGCTTTCGTTTCTACGTAACGCCTATCAAAAAAAGGTGTGCCGGAATCTCCGGCACACCTTCTATTCTGTGATTTTATTTCATTTTCTTGATGTACCCCTCTGCTCGGGTATCGCCCAGTTCCTTGGCTTTCTCCAGGTTCTTGAGCGCCTCGTCTTTCTGCTTCAACTCTATCTGGAGCAGACCGAGCAACAGGTAGCCATCGGCATACTCTGGTGCCAGGGCAATGCACTGCTTGGCAGCACTCACACCCTCCTCATATCTCTTCACACGCAAATCCAAACTAGCCCATTCGGCAAAATAAGTAGGCTCCTTTGGATCGAGATAGCAGGTGCGCGCAATATCTATCAGCGCCGGCTGCCACATGCGCAACTTGGTCTCACACTTATAACGCACATAGAAGAAATCCGGATTCACCGGACGGGCGATGGAATCATACTGGTTGTAATCCGCCAGCGCACTGCGATACTCGCCATGATCGTCCAAGAATTGGGCACGGGCCAGATAATAGCTGGCTGCTATCGCACCCGCATCCTTCGATGCATCCACCGCACTATCCAGAAGCGCCTTGATCTCATTGGATGGTGCCTTCAGCTGACTCTTGCTCTGCGCAGCCTCCAGGAACAGTTCGCCGCTTCGGATATTAGTCTTGGTCAAATCCATGAATATATCATACGCCTTCAGGAAATCCTTCTTCATAAAGAGGATGCGGGCTTCCTGATGCCTGTAAATCGGGTTCGCCTTGATGCTATACGCCTTCTGCGCCTCTTCCAGCGCCTTGTCGTAAGTCCACGCCTTGAACGTAGAATCGCCCTTATACACCAGTTTCTGACTGATCAGCTCTGAATAGTTAGAGTGCGCCTCATCCTTGGCAGTAGCCTTCTTGATGCCTTCCTCCATCAGTTTGGCAGCATTCTCAAACTCGTTGTTCTCTACCAGAATCGTACCCTTCTCCTTGTATCCGAAGGCAGAAGTAGGGAAGCTGGCGATGAACTCGTCGGCATACTTGCCGTAGGCATCTTTGCTCAGGCGCGCCTTGTTCAGCGTCATCATGGTTACGGCATCAGCCTCTGTGTCAGGCAGGGCAGTGCGGATGCCCGACTGGCGGAGTGCTGCATCCAGTGTAGAGAGACCCGTAACCTTCAGTTCCTTGGCATAGTTGGCATCGATGGCAGTAACCTGACCGTTGCTGTGCATGATACCGATAACCTGACCTTCCTTGTTCACGAACGGACAGCCCACCGCATTATCAGGCACGGTGTTGGAGAAGATATAGTAATTATAGGTTTCCTTGAACTTCTCCACGCTCGATACGTCTTCCTGCTGTATGGGCGATTTCTTGATGGAATAAGGCACGAGCCACACCTTGCTGCCAGCCTCCGACTCCTTGGTGGCGATGCGGGCACCGGCGGTATTGGCTTTGACTCTGAACTTAGCCACATCGTAAAGCTCGTCGGCTCCGAGGATGGCATCCACCTCCATCGATTTGCCCGCAGCATCCACGATGCTCGCCTTCACGGCTCCGATGAATGGCTTGAAGGTACTGATGGCAGTGCCCTTGTTGTCAATAAATACACCCTGTGTAGATGAAATGATGCTTCCATCCTTGCTGAAGGTGGTAAGAGTAAAAACGCTCTTGGCTGATTTCTGCACAGCCCCTGGTTGAGCGAAGAGGGACGATGCACCCAGCATCAGTCCCACCATGATCATATATATTTTCTTCATATTCTAAAACAATCTGTCTTTACTGCCGGTTGGTTTTCAGCAGTTCCCTGGCATTGGCTAGTGCCGCCTGGGTAATGTCGCTACCGCTGAGCATCTGGGCGATTTCCTCCACCCGCTGCTCCTTGTTGAGCTCCTTCATCTGCGAGATGGTGCCCTGTTCGGTTTCCTGCTTCAGCACCTTGTAGTGGTGACTGCCCTTGGCGGCTATCTGTGGCAGGTGGGTGATGGAGATGACCTGTCGCTCCAGGTGCCCCATCTCTGCCATGATATCTGCCATCTTTTCGGCTATCTTGCCGCTTACGCCGGTATCAATCTCGTCGAAGATGATGGTAGGCAACTTCACGGCGCCACTGATCATCGCCTTGAGCGAGAGCATGACGCGGGCTATTTCTCCGCCCGATGCCACCTGGGTAACAGGCTGCAGAGGCGTGCTCTTGTTGGCGCTGAAGAGGAAGCTTACCTTGTCGGAGCCGTTGCTGCTCAATCCCTTGTCGGCAAAGGCTATCTCGAACCTTACGTTCGGAATGCCCAGCGGCACCAGGCGCTGCCTCATCTCTGCCTCTATCGTCTTGGCCGATTTCTGGCGCACAGCGGTGAGGAGGGCGGCTTGCTTCTGTGCCTTTTCGTGCAGCGCAGTCACCTTCTTCTCTAATGCTTCTACATGTTCATCGCCACCATCGATGCTCGAAAGCTGGTCGGCGATATGGTCGCGGGTGGCAATGAGGTCTGCCACCGATTCTACACGGAACTTCTGCTGAAGGGTGTAGAGTTGGTCGAGGCGGGTGTTGATGGTTTCGAGCCGGTTGGGGTCGAAGTCAACGTTATCCACGCTGCTGCTTATTTCCTGGGCGATGTCTTTCAGCTCGATGTAGCTGCTCTGCATGCGGTCGGAAATCTCGGCCATGCTTGGATATACCTCGCGAATATTTTCCAGTTGGCTAGTGGCGGTCTTCAGTTTGTCGAGTATGCTGTTGTCATCGCCGTTCAGGGCATTGTCGGCCTCAAAGAGAGCCGTCTTGATGTCCTCGCTGTGGCTCAGCGTCTCGGCTTCCTTTTCCAGTTGCTCCAGCTCTCCTTCCTTCAGTTGGGCATCTTCCAGTTCCTTGTGCTGGAATCGCATGAACTCCTCGTTTTCCCGGTTTTTGAGTATCTCCAGTTTCAGGTTTTCCAGTTGAACCTTTGCTTGATGGAAAGCCTGGTATTCCTTCTGATAGGCAGCGAGTTGCTTGTTGTCATGGGCGATGATATCTACCACGTTGAGCTGGAAGTCTTCCTTCTGCAGCAGCAGGTTCTGGTGCTGCGAGTGGATGTCAACGAGCTGTTCGCCCAACTCACGCATTCGGGTGAGTGGCACGGGGGTGTCGTTGATGAAGGCACGGCTCTTGCCTGCTGCCGTGAGCTCTCTTCTGATGATGGTATCGTCTGCATCGTAGTCGATGTCGTGATCATCGAAGAAGGCCTGCATGCCGTATCTCGACAGGTCGAAATGGGCTTCTATCACGCAGCGGTCTCTGCCTGCCTTGATGGCCTTGGTGTCGGCACGGTTGCCCAGGAGCAGACCGATGGCGCCGAGGATGATGCTCTTTCCGGCTCCTGTTTCGCCCGTGATGACTGAGAAGCCTGGATAGAGAGCAATGTCAAGCTCGTCGATGAGTGTGAAGTTCTTGATATATAATTGCTTGAGCATAGTTGGTTATATTATTCCTTTATCTTGTCCCAAAACTTGTTTTGCGACGGATTGATGGAGTTGAGGATTTCATATACGCTTTCCTTCTCCTTCTGGGTGCCCTTGCCCTTGTAGATGTTGGCGAGTTCATCCTTCTTGTAGTCCGTCCAGATTTGTGGCAACATACTGAGTGGGCGATTTTCCTTCGCTTTCTTCAGGCCTGTTTCCAGGGCTGTGGTTATCTCGGTTCTGCCGCGCTCCACATTGTTGGCCATCTCGTCGAGTCCCTTGCGGTAGTAGTCATACTGCAATTGGCGGAAGGGTTCCATTGCGCCGTCCAGGTAGTCGTTGATGATGGCGAAGCGGTTGCGGTCGTTGTCGAAAGCCTTCCAGCCAGGGAAGTCGAGGTTCTGTGCATTGTTGGTGAGATTCATGCAACGCTGCAGCACATCCTCGCCGCCCTTGGGTGAAAAACTGTCGAGGTCTAAGCCGATGAGAAGATACGCATAGTAGGCGAAGAGTGCCGTCAACTGGTTGTCGATCTGCTCTTCGTTGAACTCCAGCTGGTCGAATTCGGCAAACTTGAACATGAAGTTCTCATCCACATTATTATATAGGGTGGTGGTGTAGGCCGAATTATATACCGGGCGGTTGGCCTGTATGGTAGCCTTGCATGTAAAGACGCCCTGGTCTTTATCATACTTGGTTACCTGCAGGTTGAAGTTGCACTGTATGCGCTCGTTCTTCTGAAACTGAAGATGAGTCCATTGGCGGTCGTTGACAAACTGCTCCAGGGTTTGTTGCAGGTTGTCAAACACGCTTTTCTCCGTGCCTGAAATCTGGGCATGGTTGATGGTAATCTTTGCTTGCAGTTCCTGTGCCGCGAGGGTTGCAGGATTACAGCAGAAGAGCCAGCTCATCAATGATGTCGCGAGCCACTTCAGTCTTCGGTTTCTTTTCATATTCTTTCTTTCCTTTTTCCGAGATGATGGTAATCTGGTTATCGTCTGTGCGGAAGGTAGTGCCTGGGTTGCGGGTAGAGTTGAGCACGATGAAGTCGGCGTTTTTCTTCACTCTCTTCTTCTGTGCATTGTTCTCTTCGTCGTTGGTTTCCAGGGCGAAAGCTACGATTCGTTGATGTTTTTGTTTCATCCCGCCCAGGGCTGCCGCAATATCGTGGGTAGGCACCAGGGTGAGTTCCAGGTCATCTTTCTCTCGCTTGATTTTCCTGTCGGCCACGGTGCTCGGCTTGAAGTCGGCCACGGCTGCGCAGAGGATGGCTGCATCGGTTTGGCCGAAAGCCTGGGTTGCCGCCTGGTACATCTCCTCGCAGCTCTCCACGTTGATGCGGTGGATGGCTGGGCTGCAGCTCAGGGCCACAGGACCGGCGATGAGGGTTACGTCAGCGCCACGGCGCAGGCACTCCTCGGCGAGGGCGAATCCCATCTTGCCAGAGGAATAGTTGCCGATGAAACGCACGGGGTCTATCTTCTCGTAGGTAGGACCCGCCGTGATCATCACCTTCTTGCCTGATAAATCGAGCAAAGCATCGGAGTCTTCTTCGGCCTTTCCTTCGGCATTAGCTTCTGTTTTTTCTTCAGCTTCATCTTCTTTCATCTGGAAATATCTGTCCAGATAATCCACGATGACATCCGGTTCCTCCATGCGGCCCTTCCCTTCCAGTCCGCTGGCAAGGAATCCCACTTCCGGCTCGATGATATGGTTGCCATAGCTGAGCAGGGTCTTCATGTTGGCCTGTGTAGATGGATGCTTGTACATGTCAAGGTCCATGGCAGGGGCAATGAACACCGGTGCCTTCATCGAGAGGTAGGTGGTGATGAGCATGTTGTCGGCTATGCCGTGTGCCATCTTGCCCATGGTAGAAGCGGTGCAGGGAGCGATGACCATGGCATCCGCCCAGAGACCGAGGTCAACGTGCGAGTTCCAGGTGCCGTCGCGCTGAGAGAAGAACTCGCTTACCACGGGTTTATGGGTGAGTGCCGAGAGGGTGATAGGAGTGATGAACTCCTTGCCCGCCGGGGTAATGACCACCTGCACCTCGGCACCCCGTTTGATAAGGCCACGTATGATGAGGCATGATTTATAGGCTGCTATGGAACCTGTGATGCCTAATACGATTTTCTTTCCTTTTAACATAGTTTATTTTCCCATTCTCTTGTTGTACTCACGAAGGCGGATGCGGGTGAGCACCTGCTTGGTGTTGTTGGTGAACTCGCTGCCCAGAATCCAGGTGTAGTAACCAGGGTCCTTGGTCAGGATTTCTGCCACATCCCAGCCTTTGTACTTGCCGAAGTTGAACACCTCGTGCTTCTTTGGCTCGCCGTTCTCGTCGAGAATCACGTTGCCCTGGGCATCCTTCAGCTCCTGCCATACGATGCGGCCCGCAAAATCAACATTGTCGTTGTGCTTTGAGAACTCGGCAAGCTCGTCCATGTTGTTGTTGAGCACACGTTCAGGCTCTTCCTGTACGCCCGGTGCATAGCGGTCGAGCTCGCCCATCAGTACGCGATAGGTAGCCTCGGTATCCTGGTCGGCACGGTGGGCCTCGAAGTCTTCCTCCATCTTTCTGCCGCAGTAGAACTTGTAGGCAGCAGCCAGGTTGCGGCGCTCCATCTTCATGAAGATGGTCTGTGCGTCGATGAGTCGGCTCTTGCCGAAATCGAAGTCGATGCCTGCTCGCAGGAACTCCTCGGCGAGCATAGGCACATCGAAGTGGTTGGAGTTGTAGCCGGCGAAATCGCAGCCTGTAAACTCCTGGCTCAGGGTGGCAGCCAACTGCTTGAAGGTTGGTGCATCCTTTACATCTTCGTTGCTGATACCCGTGAGTGCCACTACCTCTTCAGGTATCTCCTTCTCAGGGTTGATAAACTGGTTTTTGCGAATCTCGGTTCCATCAGGGTTTACCTTAATATATGAAATCTGAATGATTCTATCCTTTACCATGTCAAGTCCCGTGGTCTCCAGGTCGAAGACGATGAGGGGCTTCGTAAGATTTAATTTCATTTCTTTTCTTTTTGGTCCTTTTTTATTTAATCCGTTGAGGATTCTTTGATTTAATCGTTGAGGAGCATTGGCATGATGAGCATCAGAACGTCTTCGTCCTCTGGCTGCTCAGATGGGATGACGATGCCCGCACGGCTTGGGTCGGCAAGCTGGAAGATGACGTGCTCGCTGGTGAGATTGCTCAGGATTTCCATCAGACTGCTTCCCTTGAAGCCGATGTTGATGTTATTGCCTGTGTATTCGCACGCCAGAACCTCCTTAGCAGATGTACTGAAGTCGATATCCTCAGAAGAAACCTCGAAGCGTCCGCGTTCGATGTGGAAGCGAACCAGCTGACTGCTCTCGCTGGCGAATGGCATTACGCGGCGCAATGCACTCTGCAGGGCCTTGCGATCTACGGTAACGATGCTTGGGTTGTTGGTTGGAATCACAGAGTTGTAGTTTGGATAGCGGCCGTCGATGAGTCGGCATCTCATGACGCCATCGGTAAACTGGATTTCTGCGCTGCGCTCATCAAACTTGATGGTAGCATCGTCGCCCTTGCTGAGGATGGTCTTGAGCAGGGTGGCAGGCTTCTTAGGCAAGTTGAATGCCGAACGGGTTTCGTTCTTGATGGTGAAGTTCTTGCTTCTTACCAGCTTGTGGCCGTCGCTTGACACGATGCACAGCGCCTCTGGGGTGAGGTCGAAGTAGATACCGTTCATCACAGGGCGCAACTCATCTGAGGCTGTGGCGAAGAGAGAGCGTGTGATGTTCTCGATGAGGATATCGGTAGGGAGGGTGATGATGGTGCATCCCTCTGCCATCTCCTGAGAGCGAGGGTAATCTTCTGAATCGATGCCGGTGAAGTTATAAAGACCATTCTGATATACAATCTTGATGGCGTATGATTCTGTATCCACATCAAAGTTGAGTGGCTGCTCTGGCAGCTCCTTGAGGGCATCGATGACCACGCGTGTAGGCACGCAGAATTCGCCCTCGCCCTCACTGTCGGTCAGGGCGATGTTACTCTTGATGATGTTGTCGTTGTCGCTAGCGGTGATGCTCAATTCTCCGTTGGCAACTTGGAACAGGAAATTGTCGAGGATAGGCAACGAGTTCTTGCTGCCAATCACCTTCACAAGCATGTTGAGCTTGCTGCTCAATGCTGAACTTGATACTGTAAATCTCATGAGTCGTTATTTTTATTATTATTATTTTCTTATTATCGATTCTTAATCGCATTTATTGTATTTGCCCGACCCTTGTTTTCGGGTCATTTCGCAATTATGAGCACAAAAATACAAAAAATATTGGTGATAGACAAAAATAATCGCAGAAATGTTTCAGTTTTAGAACTATTTTTAGTAATTTCGCAGTCAGAAATAAAAAGTTACTAAAAGATTCACTCTATTTTGTGCGTTCTGGGTGTAATAATCGCAGAAATTATTTTCAAGATTGCATTCGCTGTGCGCTACAATAGAATTGACAACATTAATAAATTAATTATATGGAATTACAAGGAAAGGTGATTGCCGTTTTGCCTGAAAAGAGCGGCGTTTCTGCAAGAGGTGAGTGGAAGGCTCAGTCTTATGTTATCGAAACTCACGAGCAGTATCCTAAGAAGCTTTGCTTTGATGTGTTCGGTGCTGATCGTCTTGCACAGTTTAACATCCAGAGTGGTGAGGAGCTTCTGGTTTCATTTGATATCGATGCTCACGAGTATCAGGGCCGCTGGTTCAACAGCGTTCGTGCATGGAATATTCAGCGCATCGATCCTAACGCAGTAGCGGGTGCGATGGGTGCTATGCAGCCAGGTGCTGCTCCATTCCCTCCAATGGGTGCTGCGCCTCAGGCTGCTGCTCCTGCAGCAGGTGCTACAGCTCCATTCCCTCCAACTCAGCCAGCTGCTCCAGCTGCCGGTGGTAGTGCAGACGATCTCCCATTCTAAGAAGAGGGTTGAATCGTAAGAAAATATAAAGAGCATCTGAGAGAACTCCATTCATCTGTTCTCTTAGATGCTCTTTTTATTTTGTATGGAATAATAGGATTAAGCCTTTTATTTTGTATGGAATTACCTGATTAGTCCTTTCGTCTCCTTTTTTCAAAAAATGCGCGGGAGGCGGCAAAGAACAGAATCACGGCGGCGGCATTCTCTATTGCTACCATCCAAAAGGCGATGTTGTAATTGAAATGTTCCGCCACAACACCACCCAGCAGACAGCCGATGCCGAAACCTAAATCCCATCCCGTAAGAATGCTGCTATTCGCCGTGCCACGCTGGTTGTGGCGCGCCACATTCACAAACATATTCAAAAAGGCAGGGTAGAGATGACCATTGCCCAAACCTATCAGCGCTGCCGACAGATAATAAGCTATCGGGTGCTTGATGGCTACGAAAATGGTGAAACCCACCAGCGATATCAACATGCCCTCGGCGGCATTCTGTGTCAACTTGCCCTGGCTCAATGCCTTCTTGCCCTGCAAGCGGCTCAGAAACAGACCCATCGAAAGGATGGCGAAATAGGTGCCCGTTCCGCCCGTAATGCCCAACTCCTCCTTGCTGTAGATGGCAAGGTAGTTGCTCAATACACCCCAGCAGAATCCGAACATGCAGATGTTGATGGCAAGCAGCCATGCACGGGTCAGGAAGAATCTATCCAAAGAAAGCTTCTCCTTGTTTTTAACAATCTCTTTCTCAGGAAGTTTCACGGTTCCAGCTATCACTACGGAGGCTATTGCCACCACGAAAGCAATCCAGAACAAGATCATGTAACTATCCACCATATTGTGAAGATAAATGCCGATGGACGGCGCTATCGCCATGGCGAAATTGTTGCTCAATCCGTAGAGTCCGATGCCTTCGTTGCGACGGCTGGCTGGCAATACATCGATGGCGCAGGTGCTGTTGGCCACGGTCACAGCCCCGAAGGGTGCTCCGTGTAGGGTACGGCAGATGGCGAACATCAGGATGGTGCTGGCGGCGATGTAGCCCGCAAAAAAGATGGCGAAGGCTGCCAGACAGATCATCAGCACCTTCTTGCGGGAAAAGCTATCCACCACATATCCGCTGAACGGACGGATGATGAGGGCGGCCACCGTATATCCGCTCAATACGATGCCTATCACATCCTTACCTGTTCCGAATGTCTCGCTGAGATAGAGCGGAAGGAGTGGGGTGAGGATGTAGAAGGCGAAGTAGAGCAGGAAATTGGTGGTCATCACCTTGATGTAATTCGCATTCCAAAGTTTTTCTTTCATCGTTTCTTTTCTTTCATCGTTTTTGTTTTGTTGTTTCTGTTTCAACGCTTCTCTTTAACGTTTCCGTTTCAACGTTTTTCTTTCAACGTTTTTGTTTCATCCTTGCTAGATTTTATCCTCCAGCCAGGCATCAATGAGTCGGCGGGCGATGGAAAGCTTCTCTGGAAGTATCGGCAGGGCATCCTTGCTGAACCACTTGCCACGAGAAAGTTCTTCTTTCTGAAGATGAATCTCGCCATCTACGTACTCAGCGGTGAAGCCTACCATCAATCCGCAAGGATAAGGCCATGGCTGGGAACTGAAATACTTCAAGTTCTTGATAGTCAAGCCTATTTCTTCCTTCACTTCGCGATGTACGGCTTCTTCCAGGCTCTCTCCTGTCTCCACGAAACCAGCCACGAGCGAATCGAAGTTGCCCTTGAAGTTGCGGGCATGAACCAGGAGCACCTGGTCGCCCTTCCTGATGAGCACGATGATGGCGGTGGCGAGGGATGGCCATACCGACTTGCCACATTCTGGGCACTTCTTGCTGATGTCGGTATTCATCTTCATCGGAGTGCCGCAAACGCCGCAGTACTTGGTGTTTGCATCCCAATAGTTGAGTTCCTGGCACTTTCCTGCCTTCTGGTAAAGCTCGGGGGTGAGCTTGTAGAAGCTAGGGCGCAAACCGCACATCTCGTATTTCGGGTTGTCGGTCACGGGCTCGGGAATGGTGAAGGTTTTCACTTCCGTGCCATCGCTCATCGGGGTGATATTGAGGACGTGAGTCCAGGGTTTGAGCTCTATCGGACTCTCCTCGCTACATGGAATCGTATAGGTTCTGTCTTCTCTCTTCTCGAGCAAGATATCTGTCTTGCAAAATATAAACCAATACTTCATTCTTTACTTTGAACTTTGAATGTTGAACTTTGAATATTGAACTTTGAACTTTTAACTTTTAACTTTGAGCTTTATGATATGCTTTGATGGGGTTTCGTTTTTCAAGACCGCAAGTCCGCCAGGCATTCCGCAAAGCAATTCTTTTTTCAAGACCGCAAGTCTGCCAGGCGTCCCGCAAAGCAATTCGTTTTTCAAGACCGCAAGTCCGCCAGGCGTCCCGCCGGATTTGCAATCCGGCGTTAAAAAATGTCCTAACCTATTAATGCTCTGCGGATTTGCAATCCGCAGCAAAGAAGAATGCTTTCCTTTTGTTGTTGTTGGGGGATTGCAAATCCCCCGGTTTTAATAGGTCGAACCTTTTTTTACGGCGGATTTCAAATCCG
>ERZ773186.1394-NODE-1394-length-20188-cov-22.281578_pt1 | contig 20188 bp, 11 predicted proteins | sample MGYA00581000_ERZ773186 | MGnify/ENA primary metagenome ERZ773186 (study PRJEB29015, sample SAMEA2737752) | human gut metagenome | biome: human gut; feature: human-associated habitat; material: faeces | place: China | collected 2012 ...
TTGTTGCTCAGGTACTTATAAATAAAGTTAAATCAAAGTGTTGCGGAATTAAGGGTTAATATTATCTATGAAACTATATGCTGCCATATCTTATGTACTAAAATTTAAAAGTTATAGAAAGCCGCGATCACTTTGATGAATGGTTCACCTTGGAGCGATTGTAAATCCTTCAGGTACTGACCTCTATCCTGCGAAAGAGATTCCACCTTTTTCTTGCGCTTGTCCATGCGAACCCCAGCAAAGCCACTTGGCATCAATTCATCAGCCTGGAAAAGGCTTAGCTGCTTTTGCTCACCATAAATCCAGTCGTTCAATTTCTTGCTATAATTGGTTACCACGCTGTTCATGGCTGCCATCTTGGTAGCTTGTTGCTCACTCATAATAGTCTTGGCATTATCTATCGCCTCAGGAAGCAAGTCATGAAGACGGTTCAAATCTTCCTCTGCAATCGTGTCAGTATAAAGCGTATCTTTCAGATGATTGGTAGTTATAAACTCACCTAAGGACATCGGCTTGAAAATGCCATTTCCATCCTTGTTGACCGGGCACACCAAGAAGTCGCTAATCACACTGTTGCCAAGCTGGTTACTCACTTGTCCATTGATGACAAAATAAGCCATATTCTTCGGCAGGAAACTCAGTTTTGCAACAGGGGCGTCATTTTTAGGCACAGATGCAGAGAGCTTGGTCAACATATAACGTACCACAGGGTGCAAGTCGTAAAGTATCTGGGTGTCCGCCCAGCGTATGCCATCGGCATTACTTTGGTTATTATCTACCACTCGGGCATTTTCTATTGCCTTCAGCACATCCTCCTTATTCGTAGATAGATGATAGCGCATGCCACGTCGAGGCTTAGCTTCTGCAGGTACATCAAAGAGCACCGTATCGAGTTCGTCGGTGTTGGTAACATTCACCATATCATCATCAATAGTCACATTGCCAGGCTTGATAAGATGGTCGCTCTCCAACTGTCGGAAGAGAGCAGAATAGAAATCCATATCCTTTTTGTAGATGGATATTCCTTCATCAATCTTCACCTCCACCTCGCTATCATCAGTCTTGCCTATCGTTACTATATCGTTAGGCTTTTCATCAGGAATCTTCTCTTCGGCATTGGTCTGGGAATCCTCTGCATCACTACCCATTCCCAAAGTAGCCAACTTTGCCCAAATATCCTCATCATCATTGATGATGGCCTTTTCTATCACTTTCTCCTCTTGGTGTACATCATAAAGATGGAACACCTCCGCTACATCTCCCAAGGTACGATTCACCTCGTCCTCTTTTTCCTTCAAACGGTCAAGGATGCGGAAGTCGGTACTGATGTTAGGATTGTCACTACGGAGCACCAGATAATGAATGTATGGCACACGAGGCTGCTTGTAACGGTCAATGCGACCATTGCGTTGTTCAAGTGTAATCAAACTCCAAGGGATGTCGTAATTAAACATTCTGTTACAATAATAGTGAAGGTTGACACCTTGCGCACCTGCATCACTACAGATAAGCATACGTATCGGTGAATCCTTTTTACCAAAGTTCTCTATCATGGCATCCTGTTCTGTATCAAGCATACCACCCTGGAATACAGCTATTCGAGGATATTCCCCATCACCGCTACGGATAGGTTTATCCTTAATTTTAAAGTCTTTCTCCAAATTGGCTTTGAGATAATTGATAGTCTCTATTCGCTCGGTAAACACCACGATACGATCATCCTGCTCACGTCCAGCCCAATTGAGCGAGCGAAGAATCTCGCAAAACTTATTATATTTGGTATCCTGATGGGTAGCAATAATCTTATTGACGATGTCAAGTTGCTCTCGCAACTCCTCATCATCTACCTTTTCCAAACGATTCTCAATTGACTTACGAGCCGCAGCTGGAGACGACATATAGCTTTTGAAAAGCAACAAAGGCATAAACATTTCACCAAAGCCAGAAGAAGATTCCTTATATAACTTGAACTGTTCATGCTGATGACACAAGAACTGCTCTTCAAGAGGAGCCAGCGTAACATGGTCTGATATCAACTGGCGGTCTTGGAATTGAGCAGCAATCGTAGAATCATTCTTCAAGTCATTCTTAAAACGACGAACATAATACGGCTTGATATTTTCTGCCGTGAAATTGCCATCTAATGGAATGGCAGTAGGTTCCAGCATGCGAACAAGAGAAGCAAAATTTTCCCTACGGCCATTGTGAGGCGTAGCTGATGTGAAAATCAAACTATCACAATGCTCGGAAAGAATTTGCGCCAACGCTCCACGCTGGCTGGCTGTATTGGCTACCTTGTGACACTCATCTATAACGATGATATTCCATCGTGTATGCTCTATATAGCTTCTAAAACTTTGACTATTTTTCAATGTATCTACAGATATGATAGTCTTATCATAATAGTCGAAAGGATTCTTGTTGAGAGGTATAATGGTTTTGATACGGTTCACCCCTGTAGAATCAAGACGCACCAAAGGTATGTCGAAACGATTCCACAGTTCTTCCTGGAACTGCTTGAGAATGCTCTTCAAGGCAACCACAAGAATACGCTTACCACGACCTCGGCGAATCATCTCAGAAAGAAAGATTCCCACTTCCACGGTTTTACCAAGACCTACGGCATCAGCTATCAACATTCTAGGACGAGGCATAGAAAATGCCTTGACAGTTGGCACCAACTGATAATTATGAACATCAAAAGCGCCCTTTTGAGCTATCGTGATATGCGGAGACTGCGTAGTACTGGAACGCAAAGCAGATTCAATATATAATTTAGTGAGACGATAACCACTCTGGGTATCTGCTATAAAATGAGTATTCTCTGGACGTACAGGTTCTATGTCATCCTCCAACGCGGTGTCGAAACAAAAAGTCTTGTCCATGACAAGAGAGGAAATTCCCACTACATCAAGCAGCAAGTTATGATTACCACCATCATTGATGTCGGTAATCAAGAAGTCCTCCCCTCTTACGGTGATACGTTGTCCTATTGTATATGCTGTGTTCATTATTTATGTTTATTTAATGTGAGAAGAAAAGAAGAAGGTTCACCGCATCCTGTGATAAGAACACGATTAATAGCACGGGTAAGTGCGACATACATCAGCGAGCGTTGCTCTTGGTCATTCTGCCGTTGTTGTTCCTCATCCATTTCTGTAAAATTAGCAGGTCGATATGGAATCGTCGCAGCACTTACATCAGCAAGGATAACTACACGGAATTCCAATCCCTTCATCCTATGGAAAGTAGAAAGGTTCACTCCCTCTCTGTCACCAGTATCCATCTTCCAACAAGGAATATCCAAGTTTCGTGTCAGATAATTGGCTATACTATCTACCATGCTATTGCGATAGGCAGCAACACAAATGTCACGAGGTCTTATCTTGGCATCAAGACAGGCTTGTACATAAGCGCCAATCGCTTCAAACTCCTGATTTTTATTCTTATATAATTGATAGACAGGAGCATCTCCATGAAGCAAAGAGACATATCCCTTCAAACTTTCCTCGCCACCATCAAAGTCATCTGCCTCAACACCAGATACTATGCAAACAGCCTGACGCTTTATTTCCTCCGTGGTTCTATAGTTGACTCTAAGACGACGACTGCGACCTAGTATATTGATGCCCGCAGCCTTGAAATTCAACTTGCGTGAGTAGATGCGCTGATATGGGTCACCAACAAGGAATAAGTCGTTAGCTCCTTCTGGAGTAAGCGCACGTAGGAAACGCAACTCAGGATTAGCCAAGTCCTGAATCTCATCAGCGATGACATGAGTGAACATAAATTCAGGTTGTTCTCTCAACCAATGCGTTGTGACATTGAATAGCTCTCGCTGAGAAAGGATGTTCTGCCTATTTTCCTTCTCACGAAAACTTACCACCATTTCCCATACATTCTTGCGCTGCTTGCGAGACAAGGAGTTGCCTAATCCTATTCGAGGTGTCTTGAGGTATTGATCCAAAGAATCAACATCGTGATAAAGAATCACCTCATTGTACTCCTTTTGGAGGAAATCTGCTGAAAACTCGGACATATTGTCCATCTCGACTTCTTGCCATAGATGATGCATACGCTCATCATTGTCAAAGACTATAGTCTTACCACCCACCAAGCTATTCGCTTTGGCTATTGTTCGTACCAAAGTATCCACCGTTTCCAACTCATAACGTTGTCTTGGCACATCCATTTGTTTGATAAGAGAACCAAGATTCTCAATCAAGGCACGATTATAAGCGGTATATAAGACTTTTCCATTTCCTTCGTATGCTGTTGTACAAAGGCGCTTAAGTCGATGTATGGCTGCAACAGTTTTTCCTGTACCGCCACCTCCGCTAACTTTCAAGGAGCCTTTGTAGTTACCTTCCACGATTCGACGCTGTGACGGATGTAGGAAAATCATCCATTGCTTCAAGTCCTCTTTAAGAATTTTGTCAAGTTCTTCATCGTCTGTAATGTCGATGAAACGGCGTCGGTTATTTTCACTTTGCAACTGCTGCTCATGCTCCGTTTCCTTACGCTTACCTTCTTCCACATCATATATAATGCGGTCTATATCTTCTGAATCCAAAAGATAATACAAATTCTCCCACGCATCCTGTGGAAGTTCGTCTTCATATTTATCCAAATCATCCAAGTCCTTGAACTTGCGGACCAAAGACAAGTTTTCCGCTGGTACACCGATACGTAAAAGCTGCTCATCCGAATATTTGCTAAAAGCATACGTGTCAGACTGGCTAACATGCTCTTGCTTTTCCTGTTCTTCGGAATGCTCAACAGAAATCACCTGAAAAGAAGATACTTTGTCGTTCCAGATAAACTTTTTATTACGAGCCCAAGCCATGGCTTCATCATGATGATCGATATGAAGCAAACAATAATCCTCTCCACCAACAACACCGATAATCATTCTATAATCTAAACCGAGACGAGCTGTGCGCATACTATCATCCTTGAAGTCTGATATGGACTCCAAGTTGATAGCTGCCGACTTTGGGCTCTCCTTAAACTTACGTCGAAACTCTTTGAATTTATTTTGTACGTCTCGTGGCAGGCTCATGATGGCATCCCAACAAGACTCTTCAAGAAACAGTCTCATATATATTGCTTTTATTTAATGTCGTTAATATCAAATGTATCCGGTTCGAATATTTTGTAACCTTCGGCAATGACAGCTTCCTCGTCATCTGGGAAGAATACAAATCTATACTTTTCGGAAACAAGCTCTACTTCACACACTTTTTTACCTTTTCTATTTTTGATGGCAACTCCTGCATGATGGTCAAACTCTATACCCTCCTTCAGTAGATTGATAACAATCTCATGGAGTTCGTCATCGAATTCATCAGCTATTTCTTCCCATTTTGATTCTGCCGACTCCATTGGGTTTTGTGCATCTGTCTCAATACCTTGATAAAGAGACACCAGGTTATAGACACGCCAAAAATCCTGCCATTGCTCTTCTGGCAATCCTTCGTCAGGATGGATGTCCATAGGTACCTCAAATACAGGAACTATGGTATGATTGGCCATATCCACATTGACTTCCAAAGCCGCCCAAGGTTGTTTTGGAAACAGTTTGATAGACGCAGACATTGATGGTTGAAGACCCACCATATACATCAGCAACGTATCTTTTATTTTTTTTGCCTCCCACAAATGACCAAGAACGTACAACAGACGCTCCATCGAATTACGTCTGTCACGCCATTCGTTTTTTCCCAACTTGTTCAGAAGGGCGCCATTATGCCTGTCTATCACAGAATCTTCAGGATGGTCTGCATCTTCGAATTTATTCATGTCTGCCCAAGTCAACGTAACAGACATGTATTGCTTAGATTTTTCTATACTTTGACGTTTCATAAAATCTTTCGCAAAGACATTATGCTTTCCCGAAGCATGAAAGTGATAGCCGTCCATATAGACAGCAATACTTCTCAAATATTCGAAAGGCAGTTCTTTCCAACCACGCCCATCGTTCTCTTGCATCAAGACAGGGCGTATCAAGAAGTCTGGCTCCGTATGAAATTCGACACCTTTGGATTTATCAAGAATATATTGCGGAGTAATCTCATAAGACAGCCGATGAGCTCCATCATCATATTCCAGATTATATTGCTGATGATACGAAGTCTCATTTTGTTGAAATTTCCAAGCATGCATACCCCCCAGCTGATTGTCTTCTTGCACAAAACGCTGAAGGGCATAGACAAACCGCTTCTCCAATTCACTTTCCTCCAATCCACCATCAGAAGAAAGGTTGCCAAGAGCCTTTACATCTTCCCAATTACTTGAACCATTGTTTTCATTACGGCAATAATCCAATATCTTACGGAATAACTCATCTGCACGTTTTCGACTCAATTTGTCTTGAATGCGATTATTACTATATGTATAAATGCAATGGTAACACCCATCCTTGCCATGATTCTGGCAATCACATGTATGGATGCGTTCCCAAGCATTCTGCAATATCTTTTCAAACTCTTCTGGCTTACTTATTTGTGCCAAATAACCTGTTCCACCAGGAATTGTATCATAGAGAATGACATAACGGTCAAACTTGTGAGTTTCCTCGTTATAGCTTTTGTATTTCTCTATTTGTATATGGTCAGGATTTCCAGCGAAATAGTCACGCAATCCCAAACCGATACCAGCTGCAAACATATCTGTAGTTTCCTCAGTATCCACATCTTGCACTGGCAACAAGACCTTGATGGCTTCCGTATGAAACTTATGATAGAGATACACTTCCTCAAAATACTCATCAGGCTTATCCATGTATCGCTTATCCTTGTTCTTGCAGAAAGGATAGTGTAAATCCTTAGAATCTACCACATTCAATTCATTGGACTTACTTGTTGATTTGCCACAATACTTACAGGTCACAAAACCTTTGGTAGGAATATGCTCATGCTCATTGATATCTAAGTCTCGAACATCTTTCTGTTCTGAATCTCCAAGATTGATGTCTATGACATCTACACTCTTGCAATATTCTATTCCAAAAGGTATCGTACGCAATCCACTTGCCTTGACACTGCCATCAAGAATGAAATGTTTGGACGTAACATAACTATTGCTATCCCTATCATCGCTTTTATCGTCAAGCACTGCCTCTTCCTTCCTGTCGCTCGAACGCACCTCGTCCATACGCACAAAATAGTGAACATTGTTTGGCGTACCAAATGCTTGGTCACCACAAACAGGACACTCATGGCTATGCTCTTGTTTATCCAACTCTATATAGTCGCATTTTGAGCAGAATCTCATTTTCATAAGAGCTTCTTTATCTCCCGTATTCCAGTTAAGCGTGGAAAGTCCAGAGACATTCATACGATATTTCTGTGCATAGAAATGATTGCCTGGCGCCAACTCTCGCAAAGCTGATGATGCAGAACGTTGAACGCTCAACTCCTCTATCTTGTACTTAGCAGATTTGTCATCCAATGGTGGGTGATGGATGATGGTTGCATCCAAAGTTACACCTGACTCAGGGAATGCATAATTCGGCAACAATCCCGCATTCGTCATAAACTCAAGCAACTGTTGATTCATTAAAGTTCGACGAGTCTTGCTTAGTACAGCCACCTGAATTTCCAATTCTTTCCTTTCCTCATCAGTCTTTGCCAGATTACTATCATTGATTCGTTTACGTAAATCATTGATACGATTCGACATAGACATATACTTATCATACAATTTATCAAATTCTTTACGTATCCCAGTTACAAACTCACCAGTACCCAAGATCTTAGACAAGTTGGCTAATGCGTCCTCCTGCTCTTCTGTATATTGAGAGCGGAAATTGGTTTCGAGATTCGAGCCATTTGTCTCAATGAAAGCAATAATACGATTGAAAAAAGAGGCGCTATTTGTCTTGAATGTGCTCAATAGCAAATTATACACCTTTGTCGGAATCTGATTGTTCTGATTATCCAACCCAGTCCATGTATCAAGGCAATAAGCAAAGAAATGCCTACGCAATATATCCACTGCAGAAAGGTAACAACCTGGTGTATTGATTTTTCCCTGCATCATCTCCTTTGGCTCTGCATAGTAAAACAAGTCATGATATTCATTGCGAGCAAAATCAATAATGAGTGCAGCTCCACTTTTACGACCAGCACGTCCCACTCTTTGTATAAAGTTGGATGGCATTGGAGGGACAGAAGTGTTTAGTGCCACATTCAAGTCACCGATATCAATACCCATTTCCAATGTAGATGTCGCCACCAATGTATTGACACTATTCTTTCCTTCATTACTCTTAAATTGGTATTCTATACTCTCACGTTTCTGACGATCGAGAATGCCCGTATGCTCATGTGAGTAAATACGTGGTGAGAGCTGACGATTATAAACATTATAATAATACTTATGAATCTCATCTCGTTTTACCTCTGTATATTTACCTTGACACTTATATTCGAGACATGGAGTATTCTCAGAAACTTCATCTTCGTTGGCAACACACATCATTGAAGTACAATGGTAACAGTGAATATGCTTTACTTTATCAGAGATCAAGAGAGCAGATGGTGAGATACAGTAATTTTGCTCTGATTCACGAACGCTCTTATTACAAATTCCTTCTTCGCAAAAAACTTCAAACAGTTTTTGGTAAAAGTCATTGTAAAGACCATCCGGGATTTCTGCCATCATAAAGCCATTATCTGATAAGTCGGCAGTAAAACACTTCTGAAAATAGTACTTATACCAATTGAGTACCCTTGGATTCACATAAGTGGTATCAAGGATACTACGATTGTCAAGATGTGTAGTTGCGACCAATTTCGGATAACGTGCACGTGAACCAAAGTATCTATGAAGATAATATTTCGAAGGCTTATTATTATTCATCTCGTAAGTCGTGGACTTCACTTCACGAAAACGAGAGAGAAATGGATGGTCCACGGCTCCACGCATGCGAATGCGGTGCAATACGCCATTGACGAACTGCACAAAATGTTGACGTGTAATACGCTCCAATCTATTTTCATCAAGCCATGGTTTCATCTGCTTATAGACATTTCTCAATTGGTCTTCATCAAAATAAGTTGCTGAAGCACCTGATTTTTCCAAAGTACGACCAATGCGAGCATTGAATCCAAATTCTGAAGCAATTTCCCATCCAAGACGAAGGTCAAGCTGTTCTATAAAACCTTTCTTAAATTTATGGTCATTGACTCTGAAATCTGTATCTAAGTCTATGTCACCTAATCTATCTGGAGGGAAAAAGCGATAAACATATCCCTCTTGATTCTCTTCGAAATGTAATTTTTCCTTCCAATACAGTACAAACTGCTTTTCGAGATTTTCAAGACTTATTGGGAGTTTTCCCTTCTCGCTCAAATTCCGAATACAATTCTGTAAAGCATTACGGAAAGAGAAACGATAATTTCGCGCCTCAAAAAATCCTGCCTGATGAGCTGCGTCTTGCACGCTGTTAGTAAAAGCAAGTATTTTTCGATTGGCTTCCACTTCACCATCAAGATCTGACGCCATGATTTGACTAATAGCCACAGAAGCCATCGTTGCTACTTTCGTACCAATGATTGCTAAAGAATTGTCTGAACAACAAGAAGGACAAGACTGGACAAAGCGAGGATTCTTACCATGTTTCCCTGCATCAATTTTACGCATAGCATATACATGTATGCGGTTCTCCTTTTCTTCATCCTGCTGGTCATATACATGCAAATCGGCTGGGTCTATCCACCAAGACTCAGTTATTCCTTGATATTCTTCTATTGGCTTATTGTCGTCTTTACACAGATTCAGCAACCAACAATTCTCATTGTTGTTGATAAACTGTATAGCAGTTTTACCAGGGTCTTTGTCTAAGCTATTCGACTTCTTAGTCTTATACGCTATCCAACCTGAATCTCCGCATTCACGACAGAAATAAGCAGGTAAAGCAAGCTGTTGCTTATCCTCTTTGTTCACATCTTTTCGCCAAGTAAACTTAACTTCATTCGACATAATACGAAGAAAGCCAGAAAGCTCTCGTAACCAAAGTTGAACTTGCAAGTACAGAAAAGGAAATTGAGGTTTTACACCTTTCTTCGCTGCAGCTATCAGAGCTAACAAAGATGACAGGACTGCCAAACGTGCTGACTCCACGCCCTTGTATGCAGACTCCGGCAAGGCTCTAAATTTTTCGTTTTTATCAGCAAGTTTAGCTATAAGATTGGGCGCACTGATATAGGAATTATAAGCTATATCAGTTATGTCTCTGACTATTCGTAGTTCAGCCAATCCTTCAGCAAGACTTGCATTCTGTAAATGCCATAAACTCTGCTGACGGATAATATATTCGTCATAAGTGTCATCAAGTCCAAATCGGGTTTGAGGTAAATCCTCTAATTCAGGTATGAAATCATTATTTGCAGCATTGCCTATTTTCTTAACTTCTATTCTGTCTTCAACGATAACGGAATCTGCATCAAAACTTTCCCCGAACACATCAGACGCATACTTGCGCAATAAAACTTTAGAATCCTTGCCACTTCCTATAGTAGCAGAAGTTCCAACTGGGCACAATTGCCCAGCCTGTAAATCCAACTTTAATTTCAAGCGACGTATTAAGTTAGCAACATCTGTCCCTTGCGCTCCATCATAAGTATGCAACTCGTCCAAGACAAGAAATTTAAGTATTTCCTTGTCCTTAAAATTATAGTACCACAATTTTGCGTAATTATGCTTCATCAAAGCATAATCAAGCATCTTGAAGTTTGTCAACATAATATCTGGCGGCGTTTCTAATATTTGGTCTCGATCTTCAATGATATTATGCTCCCCCATGGCAACAGGATATTTCTTTTCACGATTCTTACCTTCTCCAATGAAAAGACCAGCCGTTACCTTTCCTCGAAGACGCTCATCTTGATAGATAGCCTCAGCAAGACGCTTAGCTTGGTCACTTGCCAGCGCATTCATAGGATAAAGTATAATTGCTTTAACACCTTCCGCATGTTCATGATTCTGTCGCCATTGGTAGCAATAATCAAGTAATGGAAACAAGAAACATTCAGTTTTACCAGAACCTGTTCCTGTAGTCAGAAGAGTTGGCTGTGGAGAATGATTATCTTTAGATGTCAATCTCTGAAAAGACTGATACTGATGCTTATAAAGCGTATAACCAGGAACAATGTCCATAACATCAGAGCCATCGCTATCGGCAGAAGTAAATGGTGTTTTCAAAGAAATATATGGTTCATGCGCAATACCATACTTGTCATTTTGTATAAACGCATAAAAAGCATCATTCACCTCCTTGTCTTTGAAGTTGAATGTTGCTTTCAAATATTCAATAATGGCATCTTTAGCCTCATATGCTTGTTGTAATGGGAGCATAGTTCAATTCGTTTATTGTTATTAATCATTAGTCCTCATCAACAGCATCTATACATAATAGTTCTGTCAATGGAACCTCCAACAGTTTGGCAATTTTCATGAGAGCACCAATGTCTGGTTGACATGTATTGGTACACCATTTAGACACAGTCGTCTGATTTTTTCCAAGTTGTTCAGCTAACCATTTATTAGTGCGTTTCTTTTCTACAAGCACTATTTTTAGCCTGTTCAATTCCTTGTTTGCCATAATTACGCTATTTTTGATACAAAAATAATCTTTTTATTTGAAATTAACAACTTCTTTATAATTATTTAGCAATAAAATGAGAATAATTCATTATTACGTTATCCAATATTAATAATTATTCAAGATTTATCATATCATTATTCACATGTTTGTAAAGCATATTCTCTTCCTTTAGTAAAATATAGAAAGAAGGGATGTCTGGATTTTCAAATGTGCCATGAGCACCGACTATCATAACGCCCCCTTTCTTCTGTTTGTTGCTACATAAGAAAGTAATTTAATTACCAACCCTACGTTGGGAGGTACTCGCCGCCATCTCCATCGCCTGAGACTTATTAAGATTCAAATAAAAGTCACGCCTCAAAAACCTTGCCACGTTTTGAACGTGACAAGTCTATTTCGTCAATAATGGCATTACTGCCATGATATAACTCTAACATACTAATCGCCCTTCATACTTTTGATAAGACAACCGTCGTTTTGTAATAGGGAAAAAACTGAAAGAAGGCTATGCCTAAAGACGTGGCAGGGCAAAGACGTGGGATTAAAAGGCGATACGGAAATACAGACTGCCAAAGGGTTGAACCGAATCCGCAAACAGGGTGCGGGAAGCAGATTCGTACATGGTGGCAGTATGCCTCAGGAAGTTGTAATTCCTGTATTGCACGTCAACATCAAGAAGAAACAAGGAATCAGTGAGGTTTCGGTGGATATTCTCAACAAGAAGAGTCGTATCACCACCAATAACCAGACTATCAGTTTCTACCAGAGCGAGCCTGTTACCGACAAGGTGAAAGGGGTAGATATGCGTTTCGGTTTCTACGACAAGAATGGCAATCTCCTCTCCGACTCCATCGTGCTTAGCTTCAACAGCGAGAGCAAAGAGAGCGAGCAGAGAGAGCAGAAGCATAAATTCGTGTTCAAACGCCAGCTCACGGAACTGAATGGTCAGGAGATTTATCTTCGCAAGGAGCAGCAGATTGCAGGAAGCAACCAGTTTAAGAAATTGGATGATATTCCTTATAAAATCAGCGTCTTGTTTGATGCAGAATTCTAAATAACTCTTCATTCGCCATCGAAGCCTATTTCATTTGGAACAGAAGGAAGCCAGCTCAGTAATCTAGGCTATTTTTGTCAATACTTATAACCAAATTTTGCATACTGGTAAACTTGGAATCTAGCAACGAAAATAGGGAGTTTTGGGCACCTCGAATTCTCTATTTTTTGTTTCTAATTAAGCGAATACCCTATAGTTGTACAACTATAAAGTTGTAGTCGTACGACTATATAGGCTATAGTTGTACAACTATAGGGGTTATAGTCGTACAACTATAGAATTCCTATTTTAGCGCTATTAACCAACAAATCCATAATTCCTTGATTATTAACATATTACCATTTTCTTTCATATTTTCAATATTCACAAAGAAATAAGAATCGTTTGAAAATACGAGAATCTCAGCAAGGGAAATGTATAAAAATAAAACGACCCGCACATTTGAGTGTACCCATATTGACACTGATAGCCATTTTCAGCTTTGCAGTGTCAATCAGATATTCTATTGTTCAATACTTCCACCCAACTTGGCTTCCCATTCCTCTATTGTTGGCATCGTTCCCTCTAACTTTTCTGGATAGAATTTCTCCAAGTCATATTCTGATATTGCAATTGGCTGGCTACTTGATTCCAAAGCATATTGGGCTTGAATGCGGTCTTTTTCCTTGCAGATAAGTATGCCTATTGTTGGGTTGTCTCGACCCTCCTTACGAAGAAGATGATTGCAAGCTACTACATAGCCGCCAAGTTGCCCGACATCAGCAAAGGTGAAGGATCCTATCTTGACTTCCAAAACTATATAGCATGACAAATTCAAATTGTAAAAGAGCAAGTCGATAAAATTCTCTTTCTCTCCAATCTGCAAACGGTATTCCTTGCCTACGTATGCAAAACCTGTACCCAGCTCAGTTAGGAACTTGGTGATGTTGTTGAGCAAAGCATCTTTGAGAATACGCTCATTATATGGCTTGGTAATGCCTGCAAACGCAAAATTGTATGGGTCTTTTGTTATTTCTTGTACCAAATCACTATCGACATCAGGTAATGTTCGATTAAAGTTACTCAATGCTTTCCCTTGTCGTTCATACAGAGATAAGTCTATGAAATTATGAAGGACATTTCTACTCCAACCATTTGCCACTGTTTGACGGACATAGAAAAGAGCCTTTTGAGGCACTGTTAAAAACTTATCTATCAATAGCATGTGATGTCCCCATGGAATGGAGAATATATCTTTTTCTAATTGGTCAGCAAGTTGCTGATTAATTTCAAAGCTACTATTTTTTGCCCTATGTTGAGACGAAAAATCCTTCTTCTCTAATTGGTCTGCAAGTTGCTGACCAATTTCTGTATATGGTAGGTACATACAATAAAAATTCTTCATGTATAGAAGATTCTTCGGCGAGAAGCAAGTTGCCAAAGGGTTTGCTTCTTTTAAATCCTTGCTAAGATTTTTATAGAACTTACTACCCCATCGAGCCTCTGCTTTAAGGGCAACAATGTCTCTACCCAAACTCCAATAGAATTTGAGCATTTCTGTATTGACTTTCACCGCAGCCTTTATCTGGCTCTGGCGATAACGCTTGCATAGTTCCTTGACCCATTGCAAGTAATCTTTGTCCAATATGTTTATCGGTTTATTCATACCTTTATTCCTTTTCCACATTACTATTAAAGCTTATACAGCCCAACAGCTTCATAATCTCATTCTCCAAACAATGACTTTCTGTGAATTGTTGTACAAGCGTAGTTTTATAAAATACAAATATAGTGATTTCTTTTAATAAATATCTGATTCAAGGCTAATCTTTAACAAGATATAACAAAGAAAGTTTGAGTAGTTACTTACAAACAATATAAAAATAAAACGACCCGCACATTTGAGCATCGTTGAGAGGCTTGGCGGGTACTGGTGCTGCAAAGGTACGAAGATTCTTCGAAACCAGCAAATTTTTGGGGAGAAATTTTAATTCCGCATGCTAAAAAGTATAAAGCATTTACAAATTAAGCTACTCCGCCCCCATGCGGTAATTCTTTGGCAATAATCTGGTATGCTTCTTGAAGAAGGTGCCGAAGGATGAGGCATTCGGATCACCGAAAGATACTTCGGGGTGAGACAAAGCTGGTCGGCATAAAACGCCACACCACGCTCCCTCATGAAATTCGAATCTATCAGCTTCACCAACTCCTCAAACGTCTCTATCTTGCGATCCATCTCCTTCCTCGGCGTAGTGAGCGAGGCAGAGAATATGCTGCAGAGACGATAGGTCACCGCCATGAGAAGCAACTTCTGCTCATGATCACTATACGTATCCCTCTTCTCCTTCTGATCCAAGACAAAAAGCATCCGGGCATAAGACGTCAGCATCTCCTCGTAACCCGTCTGCGCCACGGTGCACGCCTTGGGATAAAGCGTGGAATAAAGACGCATGCTCATCACCGTATTGCCCAACATGTGACGAATCTGCGCCACACGATAGAAAAGCAATGTAAAGCGGAAATCGGAAGAGGTTTCCTGAACATGAAAAAGAATTTCAGGAGAAAGGAAAATAGTCTCTCCCATAGACGCAGCAAAGGATGCCCCGTTTACCTGGAAACGGAACATCCCTTGATGACAAACTACTATTCCGACATAATCAGAATAGAAAGGCTGCATCAGAAAATGAGGAAATTCACTTGCCTCACATATTATAATATTATCTGTTATCTCCATTTTTTCAAATTGCTTGAACTGCGAAGATAACAAAAATATCAATTTCATCTGATACCAATCCCGATTATTTATGATATTTTAGCAGATTCCCAGCGCTTCCGAAAGAATCTGCCTATCTTCCCCTACCTCCTTCCCAGGTTTTTCACATTCACATTCTTCAGCAGATACTCGCGGGTCAACTCCTTGATGTTGCGCTTACGCCAAGGTATTACGAGCATCAAGCCAGCACAAATCAAACAACCATAGAAGGTCCAGCCTGCCATCTCCTTGATAGATACCAGGGTGGCTTGTACCTGCACCTTACCCTTCACACTCATGGCAGCCATGTTCTGTGCCTCGGTTACACTCTTGCCCTGATACTGCATGCCCATCACTGTCTGGTCGTAAGTTTTTGCCGTCTCCAAGCTAGTACGGTCGTAATCCTGTGCAAAGCGGGTTACGTAATACTGCTGGCGATGCTGAAGCACATTGGTGTAGAGCGCCGAACCTATGCAAGGGGCGATGACCATACGGACAGTGAGCATGATGCAGACCCAGGTGGACATGAAACGGTAAGGCATGCGCTGATTGGCTATCGTGGAGATAAGCGAATAGAGCAGCATCATTCCCGTGGAACGGATGATGATAGGCCATTTCATGCGCTCATACATGCCGTCGTTCTGTACCTCGAAGTACATAAAGAGGGCGTAGCCTCCGATAAAGAGGAAGCCCAGACAGTACATCCACTTCAGATGAATATTCTTGGCTCTGGCGATGACTGCGAAAATCAAGCCCACGGTATATCCCACCATCACCCAGTTGCCCAGGGTGGCATTCTGCCAGTTGTCTATCTTCATTCCCACATTGGTGAATACATTCACGAACATGGCGCTGGAGTTGCAGACCATCAGAAGGAAGAACAGCATGATGCCGTAATTGATGACCCTGAGCTGGAACACCTCCATGATAAAATAAGGTGAACGGCGGGTCCTCTCCAGATAGATAAACAGGGCGGTGAAGATGAGACAGACCACTGTAGAGATACGGATGGTAGGATCATCAAACCAGTCCAGCGTCTTGCCGAACACCATCACATAGGCAAACGAACAGAGCATGATGCTGAACACCGTGACATTGCCAAACTTCGACATCGTAATCGGGAACTTCGGCATCGGATACTTATGATAAGGCATGGTGAAGAACACGATGATGATGCCCGCCAGCATGAATGCCATCATGAAATGATACACATACTGCCACTCGTAAGCATAGGCAAGCCAAGCCGTGAGCCAGGTGCCCAACTGTCCGATAATCATGAAGAAAAGATAGATAACCGGCTGGGAAACCATTTTTTCTGAATCCATCGCATCCCAAGCCTCCTCGGTGGTAGGCTCGCAACCCGGCGTGATATTCTTCGTTGCCTCAATACCGAAACCATATCGGATGAGTACAAAGAGATGCGCCATCAGAAGCGTCTGTCGGACAAAGCCCATCAGCAAGCTACACAAGCCTAGGATGAACAGCGAATCGGTCTGGGCGCAGACAAAACTGAGCAGAAAGAGAATGGAGAATCCCACGATACACATCATCTTCTCTCTTCGGATGCACACCAGTTCGTAGAAGAATGGCGAGAAAGCAGCCATTCCAATCGACGTACAGAAGCCCGCAAAGGCGATGTATTCCGACTGGATGCCCAGTCCGCTCATCATCTCACCGCTATTGGCGGAATAGACACCACTCATCGTAATCATCGGCACGAAGAGGATGATCATGAAGATGATACCAAGCGGTTTCGGCACCCAGTCATAGAACGGATAATTCTTATATTCTTCTTCCATATATTACTTCATTTCCTTCTAGCTACTTTTTATTTCTCTCCGCCTTCACTACCACCATCATACCTGCAGCCAGGCGGGCATTGTCTTCCTTGCTGAGGTTAGTGAAGTCGATTCTTACAGGCACACGCTGCTGAATCTTCACGAAGTTACCTGCCGAATTATCGGTAGGAACAAGAGAATACTTGGAACCGGTTGCACCGGAGATAGCGGTAACGGTGCCCTCAAACTCCTTGTTGCTGATGGCATCCACCGTCATGCGTACCTTCTGACCCACATAGAGATTCTCTACCTGGGTTTCCTTATAGTTGGCGATGACCCACTTCTGGGCATTAGGAAGGATATAGGTGATGGTGGTTCCTGCGTTCACCATCTGTCCCTCTTCGATAGAGCGGCGACCCAACTTACCATCGCATGGCGCTACAACCACACAATAAGAGAGGTTCAGCTTCGCCATCTCCACCGCAGCCTCAGCACGCTCGATGGCAGCAGCCACATTCTGCTTGCGGGTAACCACCTCGTTCACACCCTTATAGGCAGCAGCCTGCTGTCGCTTTACCGACTCCAGTTTCTTCTTGGTAGCCGCATATTCCACTTCGAGCTGCTCCAGCTGGATAGGAGTAGCCGCCTTCTTCTCTACCAGGTTGCGATAGCGCTCGCAGTCTTTGGCAAGTTTGGCAAGGCGCACCTCTATCTCATCGATAGATGCCGAATAGACGGAAGCCGAAGTCTGGGTGGTCTGCTGGGTCGCATCAATCACGTTAGCACCCGCCTTGGCATCCTTCAATGCCGCCTCAGCCTCCATCAGGCGGATGCGATACTCACGGTCGTCGAGGATAAGAAGGGTGTCACCCTTATGAACCTCCTCGTGTTCCTTGAAGCAAACCTTGGCGATATAGCCCGATGCACGGAGGTTGACAGGAGAGATATACTGCTCTACCTGGGCATCGTTGCTGGTTTCGTTGGCATTATAATCCAGGAAAAGGCAGACAATCTTCCAGAGTCCGAAGGCGAGGATGGCTACGCCGATGAGGCTGGCGATGATCTGGCGGATGCGCTGCTTCTTCAATTTCTTCTGCATTTCCTCGTGAGAAGTCTGAGTTGCGGCATTATCTTCGTGAGAAGCCTGAGTGGTTGCGGCATTATCCTCACGAGCGGTTTCTATCTTGTTGTTTTCGTTCTGTTCCATTGTTATATTCTGATTGATTATTATTTGATGATTCCTTTGCTATTTTACCTGATCCAACTGTCCGGTGAGTTTCAGGAGCGAGAGATTCGCCACCTTATATTTATAATAGGCGGTGAGATAATTGTTCATGGCTTCGCTCATGCGCATCTCATCCTGGAGAACGGCGGTCATCGTTCCTACACCTTCTTTATACTGGTCGGCAGTTACGCTATATACATCCTGCGCCAGGGTGTAATTATCAAACTGCTTCTTGTAGTTGCGCTGACTGTTGTTCACCTCGCTCACGGCGTTCATATAGTTTGCCTGCATGCCTTTTAAGGCATCCTCGTATCCGATGCGGGCATTCTCCTCCTCCATCTTGGCACGTCTTATCTTGGAACGCTTCTCGAAGCCATCGAAGACAGGCACTCTCAGCTGGATGCCGATGCCGTTGGAACCATACCAGTGGTTTGATTCGCCCGAATGAATCCAATGTTCTATCTTATCGGTGAAGGCAGAATACATCAGGCTACCGGTAAGGCTCACCGAAGGCAGATAGCCATCCTTGGCTAACTTGGTCTGCTTCTTGGCAAGTTCCTTTCTCTTCTCCAGGAGCTGGAGTTCGTAGAGATTGGTGTTCAATCCGTTGGCATTCACCGTCTCTATCTCTCCCGGATTCACCTCCGTTACCTTGATTTGCTTTTCTGCAGGATAATCTATCACATATTTGAGCATGGTATATTGCTGGTCGAGCATGGCAATGGCGTTATCGCGCTGCACGGTGAGATTCTCGATGTTGAGTTTCACTCGCTTCACATCCACTTCCAGGGTCATCTGATTGTCGTAGAAAGCCTGGGTGATGCCATAGAGTTCTTCCAGGCGCTTGATGTTGTCATTCACCAGTCGGATCTGCTCAGCCGTATTCTGCGCCATGTAATACATCTTGGCAGTCTGCACGATGAGGTCTTCGCGCGCCTTCTCGTAAGAGAGCTGGTTGAGATGGTCTGCTATCTTGGCAATGTCGATGGCAGTATTCACCATCTGGTTGTAAAGCGGCATCTGGAGTTGCAAGCCTGCTGAAGCATTATACTGCAGGGTTTTGGTAACATTGTAAGGCTTGCCGTAGGCAGAACCGTCAGTCACGGAAACGGGAGGCGTGAAGTTATCGTTCAACTGTGCCACGGCGTTGATCTGCGGCAGCAACTTCGCCTGGTTCTCGCTGATGGAATACTTTCCCTTTGCTATCTCATTGCGACTTTTCTGCAGCGACAGGTTATTGTCTACTGCCATCTGCAAGCACTGGCTCAGCGATAAAGTCTCCTGAGCCATCATCGTAGAAAATGCCCCAAGAGTCAAACAAAAACATATGATTTTTCTCATGTTCATTTTTAATATATTTCTTCTGGTATACAATACTATTGAATTCTGGTGCAAAGGTACTAATTTTCTGCAAATAATCACTATTCACAAAATATCACAATATGTTCAAAAATGCCGTTTCTTTTAGTGGCGGAGTTCTTAGAAACAAAAAGGCGATTGCTATCCCCTTTGCGGAAAAGCAATCGCCTTCATTATTTCATATAATTTTTATCTTACTTCCAAGGATTCTCGGTTGGATAAGGCAGGCTAGCTGGCTGGTTGTAAGCGATGTCCTTGATGCCGAGATACTTGAATACCTCGAACAAGGTCTTGCCTACATGAGAGAAAGCTACTGCTCCGTGGTGTGGATAGCCCTTCTGAACCAAGACGTGGCGATAGAAGCGGCCCATCTCGTTGATGGCGAAGATACCGATACCACCGAATGAACGGGTAGGAACATCGAGAACCT
>ERZ773186.1404-NODE-1404-length-20145-cov-21.115580_pt1 | contig 20145 bp, 18 predicted proteins | sample MGYA00581000_ERZ773186 | MGnify/ENA primary metagenome ERZ773186 (study PRJEB29015, sample SAMEA2737752) | human gut metagenome | biome: human gut; feature: human-associated habitat; material: faeces | place: China | collected 2012 ...
ACATCCGCACCGAGCACGAGGGCATGTTCACCGAAATGGGCATCAAGATCAAGGCACTCATTGCCCGCAAGAAGCCCGGTGCCGACAGCGTGACATGGGTAGACCCCAAGGTGCTCAAGCGGATGGCACGCGAAGCTGCCGCTGCCGAAGCCGCCACGCAGGAAGGCGAAGGAAATGTCTGACCCCTGTGAGCTGTGCCTGAATAATGTTCAGGACGAATACGGCAGCTATTACTGCGCGCAGGGCGCTGCGCTGGACGAGGACGAGATGGCACGCTATCTTGCGCACAATACCGCTGCCTGTCCCTTTTTTGAGCCGGGGGACGAATATAAGATCGTATCCAAACAGAACTGAAGAACGGAGGTGCCTATGGTAAGCTTTCTTACCGATACCGTGGTATGCGGCTTTTCGCTGTACCATATTCTGGCCTATTTCCTGATCTATTCCTGCATAGGCTGGTGTCTGGAGGTCATCTATGCCGCCGCCACCACCGGTCAGCTGGTGAACCGGGGCTTTCTCAACGGCCCGGTCTGCCCCATCTACGGCTTTGGCATGATCATCGTGCTGTTTGCCCTTACGCCCTTGCAGCACAGCATCCTGCTGCTGTATATAGGCGGCGTCATCCTGCCCAGTGCGCTGGAACTGGCGGGCGGCTGGGCGCTGTATAAGATCTACCACACTCGCTGGTGGGATTACAGCGATTTTCCCTTTAACATCGGGGGCTATATCTGTCTGGAATTCTGCCTGCTGTGGGGTGTGGGCACGCTGGTGGTCATGCGTATCGTGCACCCGGTGGTGGCTGACCTTGTAGACCTGATCCCGCCCTTTGTGGGGGTTATCCTCATGTGCTTTTTGTACGCCGTATATGCGGTGGACGTGGTGGCTACCGCCATTGCTGCCTCTGCACTGGCTGATACGCTGGACACCATGGAGCAGCTGGGCGACAGTATCCACGCCGTCAGCGACGCCATGACCCAGCTGCTGGGCACCACCACCCTGAACGCCGACAAGAAGCTGGACGAGGGACGGCTGCAATTCAAGCTTGCCGCCGCCGAAGCGCGGGATGCTGCCGGAAAGCGCCCCTCTGCCCGTGAGACCATGGCTGCCATCCGCGCCAAGGCCGCTGAGGCCAGCGAAGCTGCCCGCCGCGCCAGCGAGGACGCCCGCCTGAACGCTGCCGAAGCTGCCAACGCCGCCCGCCTTGCTGCCAAGGGCACTGCCGAGCGCGCCGCCGAGCTGCTGCAATTGGAACAGCTGGCCGCAGAGCTGCAAGCCCGCAGCGAGGAAATGCAGGCGCAGCTGCTGCGCACCCCCCGCATCGTGGGCCCGCGCCGTATGCTGCGTGCCTACCCGAAGCTCCGGCACGGCAGCAAGCTGCGCAGTCTGCCCACATTGCGGGAGATGCTGCGCCGCGCCGAACAGGAAAACAAGGACGACAACAAGAATACCAAATGACCCCGAATGCCGCACCGGCGCTGCTGTGTGTGGCATTTTTGTTGCACTTCGCTCGAATAATGTTGTTAAAAAGTGTGAAAAAACTATTTCAAAACGACTTAAACCGTGTTATACTGATTATAAAGTATACAAACCGACCGCAATCGGCTTATCCGTATTGAAACTATCCAAATTGTGAGGAATCGTTATGTCAGAGGAACGAAAGACCAAAACAGATGCCGCCGCACCGGCATCTGCTGCGTTGGGGCGGATCGACCGCAAGGACGCATTTTTACAGGCCCTGCATACATTCCTGACCGCGCATCAGGGAACAGAATGGGCTGTTGCCGCTGTGGATATCCAGCACTTCAAGCTTTATAACGAGCTTTACGGCACCGAAAAGGGCGATGCTCTGCTGGAAACTGTAGCAAACTGTCTGCTGGGTTACAGCAGGCAGACCGGCTATCCTGTGGGCTATTTTGGAAACGATGACTTTTTCCTGTGCCTGCCGGACGAAAAGGCCGAGCAGACCGCCGTGCTTGCCACGCTGCAGGCCTGCATGGCTGCCGGAAGGCAGGATGTCACCTTCTTTATGGTAATGGGCGTGTGCCCTGTGCAGGCAAACCCCGGTGCAGATGCCGCCACCCTGTGCAACTACGCGCAGATTGCCGGTGTGACGACCGACAGCGGCTACCTGCACCGCTTTGAGCCCACCATGCTCAACGAGCTGAAAGAACAGCAGCAGCTGCTGGGCGAGCTGGAGCGCGCACTGGATAACCACGAATTCTGCTTCTTTTTGCAGCCCAAGTGCAACAGCATCACCCGCGCCATCGTGGGCATGGAGGCACTGGTGCGCTGGAACCATCCCACCCGGGGCTGTGTTCCCCCTGCCGAGTTCATGCCGCTGCTGGAGCGCACCGGCCTTGTAACGAGGCTGGACCAGTACATCTGGGAATCCGTCTGCCAGACTTTGCAGAAGTGGCAGGAGAGCGGCAGCAACCTTGTGCCGGTGTCGGTAAACGTTTCGGTGCAGGATATCCTGAACTTGGATGTGCCGCAGATCTTTGCGGATCTGGTGGAAAAATATAAGCTGGAGCCAAAGCTCCTGCTGGCCGAGATCACCGAGACCATGGTAGCCGAGGACACCCAGATGGTGGAAAGCGCCATTCAGGGCCTGCACCGCAAGGGCTTCTCGGTGATGATGGACGACTTCGGCAGCGGGTATTCCTCGCTGAATATGCTCAAGGATACCAACGTCGATGCCATCAAGCTGGACATGAAGCTCATCGACATGAATCAGGAGAACCGCAGCAAGGGCGTGCAGATCGTGGAGTCGGTGGTGGATATGGCACACCGGCTGAACCTGCCCATCATCGCCGAGGGTGTGGAGACCCCGGAACAGGTGTCCATGCTGCAGGCCGCAGACTGCCTGTACTCGCAGGGCTACTACTTCTTCAAGCCCATGCCGGTGGAAAACGCCGAAAAACTGCTGGCAGATCCCACCAATCAGGATTACTGGGATCTGCGCCGCGACCTGATGCGCCGCGACCGCCGGGTGGAGAACCCGGGCACCGAAAAGACCGCGCTGGCCTTGCAGGCCTACCAGATCTTTACCGACAACGTGCTGGAGATCTCGCTGCTGAACCTTGCCACCGGTGCGTACCGGGTGATCAAGCGGGACGCCCGCCTGCTGGGTGCAGATCTGGAAAAGGAAGAGGATTTTGTCAACTACTGCGACCGCCTGGTGAACGAGAAGATCGTGCACGAAGAGGACGCAGACCTGTTTTTGGAGCAGACCGATCTGGAGGCCTTGCGCTCTGTGCTGTACCACGCCACCGCGCCGGAGTTCTACCGCTACCGCGAGAATGTGTCCGGCCAGTATATCTGGGTCACCACAGAGGTGCTGCCCTGCCGGGGCTGCTGCGCCCAGAACCCGTGGGCGACCGTGCTGGTGCGCAACGACGCACAGGCCGACCAGCTCAGCGAGGAGCTGGACTTCTCTTACAGCCACGATACCTTGACCGGCCTTGCCAACCGCAGCCGGTACGAGGCCGACCTGCGGGAGCTGCCCAACAGCGGGTACGAATCCGTGGTGTGCACCTACATTGATGTGGTGGGGATGCACGAGGTAAACGAGCATCTGGGTCACCGCAGCGGCGACACCCTGCTGTGCTGCTTGGCAAATGCCGCCCGCAAGTTCTTTGCTACCAGCCGGGTGTACCGCATCGGCAGCGATGAATTTGTCATCCTGACCCCCAACGAGCCGCCTTACAGCGTGTGGAGCACTGCGGACCGGATGCGCGCCTTTCTGAAGGAAAAGGACTACGCCATCTCGGTAGGCATCCAGCAGACTACCGACCTGCGCCATCTGGACGAGGCTGTGGCCAAGGCCGAGGCTGCCATGCGGCAGGACCGGCAGGCCTACTACGACCACAACGGCCGCGCCCGCCAGCTGGAAGGCCTGAACGAAAAGATGGAGCGCACCTTGCAGGAAAAGCGGGATGCCGAGCACTTTTTAAAGGTGCTTGCCCCCAAGTACAAGACAGTGATCGTGGTGGACTTGCAGGAGGACACCGTGCGCCCCGTTATTGTGCCGGACGACTTCCAGTCCGTTCTGGACACCTGCGGCGGCTCTTTCCGCGCTGCGTTGACCAACTACCGCGACAAGCTGGTAGCGCCCGAGGACAGAGAAAACTTTGCAAAGTTGTTCGATTTCGGCTTTGTGCGCAGCACCGTGTTCAGCAGCAACCTGCTGGAGCACCGCTACCGCAAGACGGATGGCCGCAGCTTCTGCATCCGTGTGACCCCCTACTCCCGCAGCGGCTCCCACATCAACGAGGTGCTGTGGATCTTCGCGGATGAAGAGGTAGAGTAAAATATTTTTATAAGCATAAAAGCAGCCAGACCGCCCGGTCTGGCTGCTTTTGCGTTTGACGCCTGCAGGGCAGCGGGCTCGCCCTCTCAGGCGCTAACCCTCTCAGTCACGCCTGACGGCGTGCCAGCTCCCCCGAAGGGGGAGCTTTGGATATCTGCCGGTCAGCGCAAAAAGCTCCCCCTTTCGGGGGAGCTGGCGAACGCAGTGAGCCTGAGAGGGTTCACTCTCTCTTATATTTATCATCTCTTTATTGACAACAAACCTCATTTTGCCGTAAACTGAAGCCATAGAAAACCGGCGCAGCGCCGGGCAAAGAGGGTAATAAAATGGAGAAGACCGTGCATTACGAAAAAACACTCACCAGCGAGGTGCTCTTCGAGGGCCGGGTGATCACCCTGACAAAAGACACTGCTCTGCTGGAAAACGGCAAGACCGCCGAACGCGAAGTGGTGCATCACCACGGCGGTGCGTGCATCCTGCCCTATTTTGAGGACGGCACCATCTGCATGGTGCGTCAGTTCCGCTACGCCATGCAGCAGGAGCTGTGGGAGCTGCCTGCCGGCAAGCTGGAAAAGGGTGAGGACCCCTTTGAAGCCGCCAAGCGGGAGCTGGGCGAGGAGTGCGGCCTGACCGCGGACAATTATATCTCTCTGGGCCAGTTTTTCCCCACCGTGGGCTATGACACCGAAGTGATCTATACATGGGTCGCTACCGGCCTGCACAAGACCCAGATGCATCTGGATGCCGATGAATTCCTGACCCCTGACCGTGTGCCGCTGGATAAAGCTTATGAGATGGTCATGAGCGGCGAGATCCGGGACGGCAAGACCATTGCCGGTATCCTGAAGCTCAAGGCCCTGATCGCCGAGGGCAGGCTGTGAACATCCTGTACGAAGATGCCGCCCTTGTGGTGCTGGACAAGCCCGCCGGACTTTCCAGCGAAGAGGGCGTGCCCGCAGCCCTGCGGCAGCTGTGGAGCCAGCCGGATGCCTTTGTAGGCGTGGTGCACCGGTTGGACACGGGTGTGTCCGGCCTGATGGTGTTTGCCAGAACGCCCGGGGCTGCGGCCGCACTCAGCCGTCAGATCACCCAGAGCCAGAACGCCTACGCTGTGCAGGATGGCAGGGCCGAAGGGAAGCCGGAAGTGCCGCAGTTCATCAAGCAGTACCGTGCCGTCATTGCAGGCGGGCCGGACGAAGCACTGCCCGCCGAAGGCACCCTGCGGGACTGGCTGTTCAAGGACAGCCGCCGGGGCCGGGTGTTCCCGGTCAGCCGCCCGCGCAAGGGCGTGCGGGAAGCCGTGCTGGAATACCGCGTTGTCCGGCAGACGCAGGATGCCTGCCTTGCTGAGATCACCCTGCACACCGGCCGCACTCATCAGATCCGGGTGCAGTTTGCCTCCCGGAAGCATCCCCTGTGGGGCGACGGCAAATACGGCAGCCGTGTGAAGGATGCCATTGCCCTGCAGAGCTGCGGTCTGCAGTTCGTACACCCGGACACCGGCAGGATCATGAACTTCACGCTGCCGCTGCCGGACACTGCCCCCTGGAATCTGTTCGCGGAATGATGCCGCGCCTTGGTGAAAACGATGGAACAATACAAAACTGATGCTGAGATCTATGCAGTGCTGGAGCGGGAGATCATCGACCTGACCATCCGTCCCGGCTCCCCCCTGAGTGAAAACCCGCTGTGTGCCCGCTTCGGCGCACCGCGCACCCTGATCCGGATGGTGCTGCAGCGCCTGAAAGAAAGCGGTCTGGTGCGCATCGTGCCCTACAAGGGCACCACCGTCACCCGCCTGAACCGCCGCATCGTGGATGAACTGATCTACGAGCGCACGGCGGTGGAGGCAAAGGTCCTGCGGGACTTCACCCCCAAATGCACCCCGGAGCAGCGGGCGCTGATCCGGGTGCGGGTGGATGCCTACGAAGCCCTTGCACGGGCCGAGGCCCCGGATTACAACAAGCTGTACGAGGCCGACCGCCTGCTGCACGAGACCTGGTTTGCGGCTATGGATAAGATGTATTTGTGGAGCACGCTGCAGAACGCCCACGCGGACTACAGCCGCTTCCGGATGCTGGACACCATGACCACCGGCGGACTGGACGAGGTGATTGCCGACCACCGCAACCTGCTCAACGCCATTGAGCGGTGCGACCTGGCTGCCTTTGAGCCGCTGGTGGAGCGGCACCTGTACGGCGGCATCCGCCGCCTGGGCTCCAAATTGACCGGCGAATACGCCGACTATTTTGAGCCGGAACCCGAAAAGTAAAAAAATGTTCCACGCGGAACAATAAAATAAGGAAGGCTCTTCCTTGTTGCTCTGCTGCAAACTATCGTCTAAGTTTGGGCAAAATCAACAAAGCGAAAAAGAAACCCGTTTCTGTCTTGACACACAGCAAAGAATATGGTACTGTAATCATGCATAGAATAAATTGTGATTCAAGCACTTAATTTGTCTGTGCCTTACAAAAAAGAAAATTGTACGCGAGCAGCGTCGTTGGATTGTTACCGTTTGGCGGGCTAGACCAACTCTGCATAGCACAAGCCGAAAGCGTGTTTCAGCCTTCGGTATGTTTGCTGTGTCAAGAGTGGTCTTTTTTTATTGCCTTTTTCAACCTGAGGAGGAGAAACAATGCAATATACCGTCAAAAAACCGATCAACAACAACATTCTGCGCGTGGTGGACCCCACGGGCTGTGAGCTGATCGTCACCGGACGCGGTCTGGGCTTTGGTGTTAAGCCGGGCTATAAAATTGAGGCTGAAACCGTGGAGCGCAGCTACCGCATGACCAGCCCTGCCGTGCAGCAGAAGTTGGTGGAACTTCTGGAACAGATCCCGTATGAGCATCTGCTGCTCACCGATGAGCTGGTGGCAATGATCCGCAGCCGGGTGAACTACCCGCTGAACGAGAGCCTGCTCATCACGCTGGCCGACCACATCAGCTTTGCCATCCAGCGCAGCGAGCAGGGGATTCGCTTTTCCAACCCGCTGATGGCTCCCATTCGGGAATTTTACCCGGAAGAGTATCGCCTTGGTATGGAGTGCCTTGCCACCATCCGCCAGCGCTGCCATGCAGACCTTTCGGACGACGAGGGCGGCTTCATTGCGCTGCACATCGTCAACGCAGAGCTCAACACCACCATGAGCGTGGTGAACGATGTCACCCGCTTTGTGGATGGCTGCGTGCAGGTAGTGGAATACTTTTACAACTGCCATTTTGACCGGGATGCACTGGATTTCAGCCGCTTTACAGTGCATTTGCGCTTTTTTGCGCAACGCGTATTTCAAGGAAAACAGGAACAGGAAAACGATACCCACGACGAAGTGTTCCGCGCCCTGATCGCCCGCAATTGCAGCGAACACTACAAATGCGCCTGCTGCATTGCGGAGTATGTCCGCAACACCTGGCACAAGGAGCTTTCGGACGAGGAACTGGTGTTCCTTACGATCCATCTGAAACGGATTCGGATGGGGAAATAAGCTTTCTTGCTTCACCTTTGATCCTCCACAGGTCTTTCCTGTGTGGATATATATGCTGGATACGAACTTGAGAAAAGGAGAACTGAAGATGAAAGACAAGATCTTTGGCGTGCTGCAGCGCGTGGGACGCAGCTTTATGCTGCCCATTGCACTGCTGCCTGTAGCGGGCCTGCTGCTGGGTATCGGCAGCTCGTTCACCAACGAAACCATGCTGGCGGCCTATGGTCTGAACAGCGTCATCCACCCCGGTACCCTGATCTACACCATTCTGGACGTGATGAGCCAGACCGGCAGCGCCGTGTTCAACAATCTGGCGCTGCTGTTCGCCATGGGCGTGGCCATCGGCATGGCTCGCAAGGAAAAAGAGGTGGCCGCCCTGTCCGGCGCAGTGGCCTATATCATTATGAATACGGCCATTCAGGCCATGATCAATGCGGCAGGCGGCGTAGAAGCGATGCCTGCAAACTCCACCACCACCATGCTGGGTATCACAACCCTGCAAATGGGTGTGTTCGGCGGCATCGTGGTTGGTCTGGGCGTGGCAGCGCTGCACAACAAGTTCTATAAGATCGAGCTGCCGCAGGTGCTGGCCTTCTTTGGCGGCACACGCTTTGTGCCCATCGTCAGTTCTATTGTGTATCTGGTGGTCGGCATTGCCATGTTCTATATCTGGCCGGTGGTGCAGAGCGGTATTGCCGCGCTGGGTGCACTGGTGCTGGCTTCCGGCTACGCAGGCACCTTTATTTACGGCCTGCTGGAGCGTGCGCTGATCCCCTTTGGACTGCATCATGTGTTCTATATGCCGTTCTGGCAGACCGCTGTGGGCGGCACCGCCATCATCGATGGCGTCACCGTGACCGGCGCACAGAACATCTTCTTTGCCGAGCTGGCCTCCAAGTCCACTACGGTGTTCTCGGTCAGCGCTACCCGTTTCATGGCCGGTAAGTTCCCCTTTATGATGTTCGGTCTGCCCGGCGCGGCGCTGGCGATGTACCAGTGCGCCAAGCCGGAAAAGAAAAAGGTGGCAGGCGGCTTGCTGCTTTCCGCAGCCCTGACCGCTTTCCTCACCGGCATCACCGAGCCGCTGGAATTTACTTTTATCTTTGTGGCACTGCCCATGTACGCCGTGCACTGCGTGCTGGCCGGTCTGTCCTTCATGCTGATGCACATCCTGAATGTGGGCGTGGGCATGACCTTCTCCGGCGGTCTCATCGACCTGGTGCTGTTCGGTGTGATGCAGGGCAACGCCAAGACCCACTGGGTGTGGGTGGTCGTGGTCGGTGCGGTGTACTTTGTGCTGTACTACATCATTTTCCGCTTTATGATCTCCAAGTTTGACTACAAGACCCCGGGCCGCGATGATGCCGAGGAAGTCAAGCTGTACACCCGTGCGGACGTGAACGCCCGCAGCGCCGCTTCCGGCAGCACCGCCCCCGCAGGGGATGATCCGGTCAGCGCCCTGATCGTAGAAGGTCTGGGAGGTGCCGACAACCTGTCCGACGTGGACTGCTGCGCCACCCGTCTGCGCTGCACCGTCAAGGATGTTGCGCTGGTCAAACAGGATGTGCTCAAGGCCTCAGGTGCCTCCGGCGTGATCTGCAAGGGCGACGGTGTGCAGGTGGTATACGGCCCCAAGGTGGCCGTCATCAAGGCAAAGCTGGAAGATTATCTGGAAAGCACCCCCAAGATCCCGGGTGCCGCTCCTTCGCCGGCAGCGGCACCCGCACCCGCAGCAAAGGATACTGTGCTGTCTGCCTGCCTGAACGGCACTGTAGTGCCGCTGGCCGATGTGAAGGATGAAGCCTTTGCCAGCGGTGCACTGGGAGACGGCATTGCCATTGAGCCCACCGATGGTGAACTGGTGGCACCTGCTGACGGTGAGATCTCCTCCACCTTTGAGACCCACCATGCCGTGGGCATGACCACGGTTGACGGTGCCGAACTGCTGATGCACATCGGCATCGATACGGTCAAGCTGGGTGGCAAGCACTTTACCTACCTCGTCAACGAGGGTGACAAGGTGAAGAAAGGTCAGCCGTTGATCCGCTTTGAACTGGAAGCCATTAAGGCCGAAGGCTATCCCGTGACCACGCCGCTTATTGTCTGCAATACCGATGACTATGCCGCTGTCGCGGCTAAAGCCAGTGGCACCGTAAAGCAGGGCGATGCGCTGCTGGAACTGAAGCACTAAGCGTTTCTTCCAAACTGTAAGGCAGGGTTGTTATAAAGGGAGGCTGTTGCAAAATAGCCCCAACGAAAAAATGAGATAGACTTCCCCGAAAGGGGGGCCTATCTCATTTTTTGTTGTAAGCTGAAACTGCAATGAACCAACTACAACATGAACAGTATCCTCGGCGGCTTTTTTGTATATAGGGCAGCAATTCTTGACCGTTTTTATGAACTACTAATTATCGCTGTATTCTTGCTATGAATGTCTTTTGTCGGTATATTGCAAAGAGGACCTCTGCAACACCGAAAACGGACGGATAATCGTGGAGTTGTATCTAGGCAAGCAGGAACATCACGTTTCGAGGATCTTATATTAAACAGGGCAGCAGCCCTAAAAAAAAGTGACAGCGTTTCAGCTTGAAATGCTGCCACTCTTTTTTGTTGTCTATATCACAGATAAAATAGCGTTCCATCTTGAAAACAGCGTAAAGATTTATTATAATAAGATAAATAGTTGTGACTTTTGCAAAGGAGGGCTGAATCATGGCAGCACAGCGCACCTATCTGGCAATCGACCTGAAAAGCTTCTATGCCTCGGTGGAGTGTGTAGACCGTCATCTGGATCCCCTGACCACCAATCTGGTGGTGGCAGACGCCTCCCGCACCGAAAAGACCATCTGCCTTGCGGTGTCGCCCTCCCTGAAAGCTTACAAGATACCCGGCAGAGCGCGGCTGTTTGAAGCCGTTCAGCGGGTGAAAGAGGTCAACGCTCAGCGGCTGCAGACCGCTATCCGGCAGAAAAAGGCAGTCCGGGGAGAGGACGGCAAATATCACTTTGCCAGCACCTCTTTCGATGCCAACGCCCTGAACGCAGACCCTGCACTGGGGTTGAGTTACATTGTTGCGCCGCCCCGGATGCAGCGGTATCTGGATGTGTCCACCCAAATCTACAAGACCTACCTCAGATATGTGTCCCCGGCAGATATTTACCCCTACTCCATCGACGAGGTTTTTATTGATGTGACGGGCTATCTGCCCTATTACCATATGAGCGCCCATGAACTTGCCATGACCATGGTGCGGGAGGTGCTGTACAACACCGGCATCACCGCAACGGCAGGCATCGGCACAAACCTCTACCTTGCAAAATTGGCGATGGACATTGTGGCAAAGCACATCCCGGCAGACAAAGATGGTGTCCGCATTGCGGAACTGGACGAGCAGTCCTACCGGTATCTGCTGTGGAACCATCGCCCGCTGACGGATTTCTGGATGACCGGTCCCGGCACCGTCAAGCGACTGGAAGCCCACGGCATTTATACGATGGGGGATTTGGCACGGTTTTCTATCCACGGAGAAGATCGACTGTATGAAATTTTTGGCGTGGATGCGGAAATTCTCATTGACCACGCATGGGGATATGAGCCCTGCGGTATGGAGCAAATCAAAAGCTACAAGCCCAGCACCAACAGCATCAGCGAGGGGCAGGTGCTGACCTGCCCCTACCCCAACGATAAGGCAAAACTCATCGTCCGGGAGATGGCGGAGATTCTGATGTTCCGGCTCACGGAAAAGAAACTGGTGACGGAATCCATCACCTTGGAGATCGGCTACGACCGGGAGAACGTGGACAAGGGCGGCTACCGCGGTCTGACCCAGACCGACCGCTACGGCAGGGTCATCCCTAAGGCTGCTCACGGCACTATCCGGTTTGATGCCCCTACCAATCTGGGCAGCACCCTCATCAACGAAAGCGCAAAGCTGTTTGAGCGCATCACCGACCCGGCGCTGACGGTGCGGCGCATTACCATCAACGCCAATAAGGTTACGCCGGATGAGGGCATTTATCAGGTGGACTTCTTCACCGACACCAGGAAGCTGGAGAAGGAGAAAAAACTCCAGCAAGCCATGCTGGGCATCAAGAATAAGTACGGCAAAAACGCCGTGCTGAAGGCCAGCAGCTACGAAGAAGGTGCCACCATGCGACAGCGCAACGCGCAGATCGGCGGGCATAGTGCGGGAGGTTCGGATGGAAAACTACAAAAATAGCAAGATCGGGCTGGAGACCGCCCAAAAGTACGGGGACATCCTGGAGATGGAACGCCCCCAGACCGAAGAATCCCTCCGCAAGCACCCCCGCATGACCCTTCAGAACCGTGCCAAAATTTTCTCGCCCTTCTCTCCGCTGCGGGGCTATGACGAGCAGCTTGCCGCAGAAAAGCAGCGCACGGAGCGCGTGACCAAGCGCATTCTGACCGAAGAGGAAATGTCGGCTCTGTCTGATCGGCTGATGCAGGATAGTGCGGATAGGTGATTTAAGAGAAACCAAAAAGAGACCTCATTTCGTAAAAACAAAGCAATCGATTATACTTCCTTCACCCGGAAGTAAACGATTGCTTTGTTTTTTGATGTTTAAGCCATATTAAGGAGTCTTTTCAATCCATACTTTTAAGAGATTTGTTGGGTAATTGTTGCTTAATAGCACAGGGCCGTTCTGGCTGATAGACAATCCCCGTACATGATGGTGGCCAGCCATAGCGTTCCAAGTCAATCATGTACAATAAAATTTCTTTTGCCACTACTTCAATTTTTTTCATGTCAATCATTTTCCTTTCTATTTATGATAACTTCAATCTGAAGCAACCCAATGGAGAAAACTAATGCCCAAAGCATGCTGCCTAGCATACCTCTACACTTCAAAACCAAAAAGATTAGATTAAAAAGCCCAAAGAATAAAACAAGAATATTTTTCTTTTTTAGATTTGCTACTGTTTCTTCTTTGCCAAAGTGAAGTTGCCAAGGATATGATGGCTTTGTAAATAGAAGAATAACGAGTAGTATATTGTTGAATAGAAAGATATCAAATAGTCCAATATTCAAAGTTATTGGAACTAAAACTCCAGCAACTAATGAAATGATTAATCCGCTTAGTACTAAACACAACCATGGATACGGTGCATGCCATCCACCCATACGCTCTCTAATTGAGCAAAAGACCACGCAAAAAATCAATGTTTCAAAAATCTGATTGTACAAAAAGGCAACAATAAATGTGATGATCAAAAACAATGCCTGCATAACTTTCTTCTCAACAACGTATTGACACCACACTTCACTTGATTCATCAATAAAATTTAATTGAATAAAAAAGTGGGTTATTTTTTTAGAAATATCATGCATCATTTGATTTCCTGTTTAAATAATATCATAAACTCCGACTCTCGGTAGGTTTTACAGTAAAATTCATTTTTCATGAAAGATAGCCCATTGTTGAATTCAAAAATAGGGTCAAGGCTTAAAATATAACCTTGACCCTACTTTTATGCCATCAACTTAAACAACTCCATAGTAGTTGTTTACGGCATTTGCACTGCATCCAGACATTTCGACAACGATTTCTTCAACTTCGACTTCTGTGCTCTTTTTTTCGACCTTGATTTCGTTTTCCATGATACTTCTCCTTTCCACTGAAAATCCAGTAAATATTTAAATAAAAGGAAATCCTTTTATTTTCAAGAATAAATCATACTGTTCTTCTTGTATAGATTTTAACTAGACCCGGTACAACTTTATCGAAGTAGTTATATTCACAGCGATGCTTATACAAACATCCACCAAAGCATATTGGAAGATACTTACATTGAGCACACTTTGATTTAATTTGACTAAAAGGTTTTTCGATATCACTAGAAATCGTACCAATAACTGAGTTGAAGTCTCCGTTACAACGATATACAACGCCTTTGCCGTCAATTCCGAATGTATGCGTATTTTTCCCCATACAGATTATTCCATGATCGAACCCGATTTTTGTGCTTTGATATACTTGCATCGAAGCTAAAAGTTCTGCCGTTCTTAAAACTAATGTTGCTTTTTCCTCTGAGTTGTAATCATTCGGCTCTTTTACACATAGCGAAACCTCAGGTTCGATTCCTTTTTTCCTCAAGTCAGTAATAAGATCTTGAATGCCTTCAACCGAATAATCCAATACAATATTTAGCACAATATGTGTGTAATCCTTTATATCAGCTAAATTTTCGACAATATCATGATATGACCCTGTTCCATTTTGATAGGGTCTCCTTGAATTGTGAGACTTCTCGTTCCCATCCAAAGTAACTTTAATTGCTTTTAATCCAAGCTCTTTCCATAACACAAAGTCTTCCTTTTCTATTTGAGTCCCATTTGTAACGATAGAGAATGAATATCTTTCTCTTAGTAAGTCATGAAATGTTTGAGACGTTCGAGAAATAATGTCTTTCCTTAATAATGGTTCGCCTCCATAAAAAATCACTTTCAAATTTTGGACTGACATTTGTTTCATGAGATCAATTATAGACGATATGATTCGTGAAATATCTATCATATCATCAAATTGTGCTTTTTGCTGTTCTTCATAACAGTACACACATTTACAGTTGCATTTCCTTGTAAGAATCAACATAACAATCAATTCGTTTGAATTTCCTGCCTCTTTATGATAGAACCGCAAGACCTCCTCCTGCTGCATAATCTGATCATCAACTAAAATCCCTTGACCAAGCATTTTATCACGCAACTGCGTAGACCACGCCTCGGAATTTTTAGTTACGCACATTATTTTGTGCGTAAACATATTATAAATAGTCAAATAATTTTCTTGTGGGTAGCCTTCGACAAAAACGTTATATTTTGAAAATTCCATATTAAATATTCAACTCTTTCAAACAGTATCTAGACTTTCCGCGCAAATTTCCATCTGTAAAAAATTTTAATGCACGACACCAAACGCCACAATTATATTTACAACCCTCGCACTCAGAAACTTCTCTAAGTGTTTCCATTGCAGGAGCATTCCAAAGATTCTCCCACGTATTTTGGAACACATTCCCACAACAAAAATCTTTGGAAGACTTTAACATTGGGCATGGATATACGTCGCCGTTATTGTCAATATAGATTTCAGTTGTTCCTGCCTCACATGTTATAAATCTTCTTGGCAAACCTGTTTCGTGATAGAGTCTTTTTTCAAACTGATATGAAATGCCAATGTCATCCATATACCATTGCTTGAGTTGCATTAATTCTGGCATTATTTTCTTTATATTTTTCTCATAAATGCTGGCATCACCATCTTGCGACCCCAATCCAGCAGGGACCTTAAGCCCAAATCGAACGTTTGTTATCCCTTCTTTTATCAAGAATTCAATTAATTTTTTGTATTGCTTAACAGAAACAGGTTCAAGCATTATTGTCAGAACAACATCATATCCATAATCTATTAACTTTTTTGCCTTATACACACTTTCCTTTGCATTATCGAATTTATTCCAAACTTCATTTAGACTTACTTGAAAGTTGATATTATCTTTGGGCCATTTTTCTTTAAATACTCTTTCTACCAATGTGCCATTCGTTAAAACAGTTTGTTTAATTCCATAGTTGTATGCCGCATGTATAACATCATAAAAGTTTTTCCGCATTAGCGGTTCTCCGCCTGTCCATGTAATGCATAAAATTCCATTGGCATGACACATTTCAACTATTTTTAAAAGATTTTCATCAGACATGTCTTCTGCGGTCGTTTTATCGGCAGCATAACAATATGCACACCGCAGATTACAGTAACTGGTTGCGCGAATATGAGCAAACAAAGGTTTCGCTGTAGAGTCAACCTTTAAATTTGTCAATTCGTTCTTTGTCACTGTAAAAACGCTATGTCCATTTTTCAATTCCCTTATGCGAAATGTTTCGTTTAAATTAGGATCAAATGTTTCTCTTAAAATTTTTTTGTTCATAGCACAAATATTTCTTTATATCAATTCTATGATTCTATAACAACAACTCCAGAATCAATTCGGTAACGTACATCAAAGGACTTTATGAACGCACCATTCTGGTCATGTGTGATCGCCACCACCATACAAGGCATTGAAAGCAAATTCATCATAACCTGCTGCGCTGTCTCTGGGTCGAGGCTAGCGGTGATCTCATCTGCAATGATGAGGTCATATTCTCGCAGAGCCAGCCGCGCTATTCCAATACGCTGTCTCTGACCTCCAGAGAGATTCTTTCCGTTTTCACTGATGACGGTCTCCAGGCCATCCGGCAATGTACGAAGCCAATCGGTAAGGCCCGCCATTTCGATCGCATGGGCAAGCCGCTCTTCCGAGAACGGTTCCCGGAGACAAATATTATTTCGGATCGTATCGTTGAACAGATAGGTCGTCTGTGCGATATAGCCGATATGCTGATAAAACGATCTCCGATCAATTTCGCGCACCTGTGTTCCGTTGAAAAGAATATCACCAGAGTAATCCGGGTAGTACTGGAACAGCAGCTTTGCCAGTGTGGATTTCCCGCAGCCGCTTTCCCCGATCATGGCCACTTTCTGCGTTTTCTCGATTTCCAGCGAGGCATCGTTCAGAATCGGCCGCGATGCCCCCGGATAGGTGAATCCAACGTGTCTGCACGCAATCCGCTGCACCCGGTTGATCTCTTTCCCCGTTGTTGTCTGTTCTTCTGCCGCCATAGCGTTCTCAAGCCGCTCCCGAATTCCGCGGGAGGATTTGATTTTTGCGTAGCACTGTGCGATCTGGTGGCAGGGGCTGATCACAAAATTTGCCATACTTGCCGCAGTGCACATGGTACCCATTGTGATCTTTCCATCGAATACGAGCAACAGACCAACCAGCAGGACGACGGGAAAAATCAGATTGCTGATGAGTGATGTATTGACGATGACCGCATTCAAGCTTTGTTGGTAGTTCAGCTCACTTTCTTCTGCCTTGTGAGAAGCGGCACGGTGCTGCTCGTTGTAAGCATCTTCTCTCAGAAAAGAGCGGATCAGTTCAAAGCCGCCCAGCAGTTCCTTGAGCTGCCCGGTATACATTGCCATTTCGCTCGAAAAGCGGTCTCGTGTCTGCTTTAGTCGCTCATTCATCATCCGGGGCAACACCAACGGCGGAACCGTGATGAGCAGAATGACCGCCAGCAGCATCGGGCTGATATAGAGGTACAATCCCAAAGCGCATAGCATAATGCCGCCCCAGAACACGACATTAAAAATCGACATATAATAGTCATCGTACAATGTGCGCAAATCTGTTGTCAGGAGCGAAAGATATGCTGCGTCTCCCTCGCGGTTATACTGTGCGACCGGGCGATGCAGAATGCGCTCCATGACTTGATTGCGCACCTGTTCCACTGCACCGCAGGCGAGTTTTGTAAAAGACCGACGGCTGAGCCGCTCAAACATCCAGCTCAGGAAAGTGATGACGAATACAAGCCCAAGGTAACAAAAGGCTTCTTCTTTTGAAGTTGAGTCAATCAGCCATTTGAGCTGAAAGCTTTTTAACGGTGCAAACAATGACACGCACGCGGTAAATAAACCAAACAAAAAAATTTTCGCTTTGTTTTGTTTGAAGTGATCATTGACCGTTGCTTTCACCACAATTTCCCTCTTTCTCTCATTCTTTGATGCTTTTTACTATATCACAAGAAATCGACTGACTTTCAATTTTGCAGTGAAATCCATATTTTTTGCAGTAAAATCGGCATTTGTTTTTCTGACAAATACAAAAATCCTATCTATCCACCACAAAAAAGCAAATAAATAGGATTCTTCTTAGCTAGCAAGTGAAAATTGGGCTGAAAAGGAGAAAACATGCCCCTCTTTGTTATAATCAAAAGTATAAAGAGCATCAACGCAATCAAGAATCGCCATGACATTTTTCAGTCCATATCCATGCTCTAGTGAGTTTAATTCACGTGAAATAACATGATTGTCTCGAATTTTTATATCTCGTGCCGTACTATTCTCAAGATATAAAAAACCTGCAACTTCTGTCGTGCGCATTTTCAAAAGTATTGTTCGATTTTTTGAATCTGCGATTTCCTTGCATGCATTTAATGCGTTATCAATGAGATTTGATAAAATGACAATTAGGTCTTCGTCAGACAATGGAAATCCTGAAAGATCATCAAGCTGAAATTGGAAATCAATCTCATTTTTCTTGGCAATCGTATTTTTTTGTGTAAGAAGAATATCAACCACGTTTCGACCAGTCTTAGCAATCAATATAGGAAATACATCTTCTTTTAATAATCGCTTCACATATCGTGCAACTTCCCCATTTGGCGATTCTTGCAGAGCCAAACCGTATATTATGGAAAGCTGATTCTGGAAATCGTGAGTTTTCTTTCGCTGCTCCGAGTAAGCTTCTACAAGTGCTTCTATGCTTTCTTTTTCTTGTTTGATACTTCGACGCAGAATAATATTGTCTTGAATTGCGATTTGTTGTCGGTCCAAGTAGTCAAGCATCCAAATAGCAATCACATCAAACAACAAAAGGACAAACTCGCAGAAGAGCAATCCAAGCCCAACACTTGGTTCGGATTCATAGATATGAAAAAATATAATTGAACATAAAGCCGTTGTTAATGGGAACAGCATCGCACGGAGCCAATCTTGCCACTGCGTGTTTCTAAAATGAAATCTTTTTTTTGCCAACAATCCGATTATTACAACGAACAGCAATTCCATGCATTTCATCCAGTAACAAATCAAATAATATTCTATCGGATTTTCCATATATGAAGCAACCGAACGTTTTGATATTGTAGAAAGTAGCAAAAGAACAATTGCATCACACACATTGACAAATGAATAGAATCCAATTGCAATTCCAACGCTTTGGATAGTAGTGTCGATGTATGCACATTTTAGCCATAACGCATCAAGTATAATAAGAATAAACACTTTTAGCCAAAAAATTCGATCAAGAAAAATTAATGTGACAATATTTCCGGAAATCAATATACTTATAGATATCCAAAAGCATATTCCTTTAAGCCTCTTTTGAAAAAATATAGCGGCAAAAAACATCAACATTATGATTTCGAGCGCAACCAATAAATGATTGCACCAAACCCAAATAAAATCGGTCATAAATGTGTACCTTTCCAGAGTAAAAACTTTTTACAAGTGTCTTTGTAGTTTTTTTCGGAAACTTTTATTGTTATACCTGTTTGAAGATATGCGTTATAGCTTGCAATCCTGTCAATGTATTGCATATTCGCTAAAAAGCTTTTTTGCAGTCGCACAAAGCCGCTTTCGGAGAGAAGTTCATCATAATCTTCAAGCTTTCCAAAGCATTCCAGCAAATCACCTGTTATCAAAAAAAGCCGAACCATTCGTCGGGAAGTCCCCTCTATATATAGAATATTTTTAGTTGCAACTTTCTCAACTCGATTTTTCAATCTAATCAAAACACAGTTTTTGCTCTCATATAGTTTTTCTTGTATAGCATCCATGCAGCATGGGAGTTCCTCGTCCAACTGAGGTTTAAGTAAGTATCGGAATGCATCGACCTTATATCCTGAAGGCGCATACTCTATAAAGGCAGTCACAAATACCAAAATAAGTTCAGGATATCGCCCCCTAAGGACTGATGCTACATCCAAGCCGCTTTGTTCAGGCATATCGATATCTAGAAATGCAATTTGTACTCTTGATAAATTATTTTTTAGTAGCTCTCTTGCCGATGTGTATATTTGACTTTCATATAACCAGTCTTTCTTTACACAATGTAGCTCTATTTGCTTATCAAGCATCTCGGCAAATGTTTGTTCGTCATCAAGAATCACAACATTCACAACAAAATTAAACCTCCGTACTTTCTCCGCAATGACTAACCATACCGAGAAATCTTCTCGATCATCAATGCTTTTTCGATTTGTGCTTTTTACATAATTATCTTCCATTGGAATGTTAAAGTCAAGAAAAACGTTGACCATCATCATAGTGTAGCCATTCTGACATTAAATTATTGGAGCGTGATGCCATGACCCAACCCAAAACCGACATTGCCTATCTCCGCAGCGAAAAAGCCAAAGCAGAGCAAAAGCTGCGCTCTTGTCAGCACCGGGAGAAAATCCTTGAACGCAGGATGTCGGAGCTGAACCGGAGAGAGCGTGTGCATCGTCTTTGCACCCGTGCCGGAATGCTGGAAAGCTTTCTGGTCTGTCCGGGAGAGCTGACCGACGATCAGGTGATGGAACTGCTGAAAATCTCGTTCCGTCAACCGGAAGTCGTGCTGGCGCTTGCAAAGATGGTGCATGATGTTCACGAACGCAGCAACGTCCAAAACCCTTTAGAATAAAGGGCGCAATTATACACCGTTCCGGTGAAATTGCGGTCTTG